>OIEJ01000045.1_pt1 | contig 125308 bp, 100 predicted proteins | sample 1581791 | NCBI WGS metagenome assembly OIEJ01 (sample SAMN03281019, study PRJEB24777) | human gut metagenome | isolation source: fecal sample PR141 from 1 month old male Chinese infant, vaginal delivered... | place: Singapore | collected 2005-11-08 | reverse complement strand
ATCTTGAAGCTATTTGAATAGCTCATTATGTGTTGTCGTTACATGTATGTAACTTTGAATTATGGTTGGTTTTGACTATGTCAAAACCCGCACTCTGGCATATGTTCAATCATATGATTGATTACCTATCATTGTTCAGTTTTCAAAGATCTGTACCAGTCAGACCAGATATTATCTAGCTCGGAAGCACTTTTCATTTAAAGCGTTTCGTCAACTGGCGACTAGATTATAATAACATGTTGTCACTTTCATGTCAACACCTTTTTATAATCTTTTTTAGAATTTTGTAATCGCATTTCCTTGCCGATACAAAACCTAAACATTCAAAACAAGATGCATCATCTAATAGCCTCTCATTAAGAAACAGTCGCTGTAACGACTGTATGACTATTATAGTACAACACACATACCTGTGCAACCCCTAATTTTCACTTTCACAAAATTTCATTTTCTTCTCATTTCAACAAAATATATATTGATTTTACACAATATATTTTGGTACAATATGGTTATCAGATGGGCATATATATATTATAAGAGAAACGCCCTATTTTAATACTATATACAAGGAGAGAATTATGTACTTCTCAAAAAAACTATTTACCAAAACAGTTGCTCTAGCTGCTATTTGTGCTTCAATTGCCACTGCAAGCTTTGCAGCTCCACAAGGAACTTACGACACATCTGAAATCCATGTAACAGGACAAGCATCTCGCTCTGTTGCACCTAGCTATGCCATCCTTACATTAGGCATCACTAGTGAGAACACTAATATCAATGCCGCAAAATCTAACAATGACCGCATCATGAGCGAGCTAGTTAGTAGACTTTCAAACTTAGGTATTGCTAAGAAAGATATTTATACATCTAATATTTCTATTAATCCTACTAGCGATTACCAAGATGGTAAACGCATTAATACGGGTTATAGTGTGTCCAACCATGTAACAGTAAAAATTATCGACCTAAATACGGTTGGTAAAGTTGTAGATGCTGCTGTTAACGCTGGAGCTAATGACATCAACAATTTATCATTCCAAAACGACCCGTCCCAACAATTATCTGACGCTTTGACTACAGAAGCAATTCAAAACGGTCGTCATAAGGCAGAAATCATTGCTACTGCTTTAGGTCGTACATTGGGTCCAGTTAAAACTGTAAATATTATCAACACCGAAACAAGCACTTTTGACCAAGGTTACTATCGTAGTGCAAAATTACTTGCTGCAAATCTTAGTACTGAAACACCTGTGGAAAAAGGTTCCTTAGTTATTTCCCAAGATGCTGATATCGTATATTATCTTCAATAAATATCAAGCTACCAACAAGTTACAAATAAATAGTTTCTTGTAATCAGCAATAAGAAATAAAACAATAAATTATACACAACAACAAACGCAAGAAAAGACCGTGCAACACCACACAGTGTTACACGGTCTTTATGTTTCATATTATTTATTTGTCGTAGTTTCTGGTACAACACCTTCATGTACAGCTACGATACCACCTGTCAATTCATGATAAGTGGCTTGTTCATAACCTAAGGATTTCCAAACTTCCAAGATTTCACTTTGATGAGGATAGCGGCGCAAGGATTCTGGCAACCAAGCATAAGAGGAATTATCCTTACTCAATTTCCCTATTATAGGTAATATATAGGAGAAGTAAAAGTTGTATAATTGCTTAAATCCAAATGCACTTGGTTTAGCTAATTCCAATACCACTACCTTACCGCCTGGTTTTACAACGCGTTGCATTTCTGACAACACTTGCTTGATGTCAGGTACATTACGCATTGCAAAGCCGCTCATAGCTGCATCAAAGGTATTATCTGCATAAGGTAAAGCCATAGCATCTCCATGCACCAAATTTACTTGGTCCAAAAGATCCGCTCGTTCCATGCGTGCACGCCCTTGATCCAACATCTCCACATTAAAGTCTAATGCTTCAACGGTCAAAGTAGGTTCTTGACGCAACGCTTCCTTTGTAAATACACAAGTACCACAAGCTACGTCAAGCACATGTTGATAAGGTCCAATATTCATTTCTTTTACAGCGAACTTACGCCAGAAATAATCTTGCCCAAAACTGAGCACAGTATTCATCAAATCATAATGCTTGGCAATATTAGAAAATACACCTTGCACAAACTGTTCTTTGTCTTCATAAGTGTTAAATTCTTTAGTATTCATGGTACCCACTTTCACAATCAAAATTTCACATGCTGACAGTATACCACAACTAGCGATTACATTCTAGAACTAAGAACTATTCTTATATATATACTATAGTATACTCAAAATGCATAGAAATAGTATTTATCTATTGAAATAATAAAATGTTCGTTGTATAATGACATATGTCCTTTGTAAAAGGATTTGTATTTATGGCTATACTCAAAAGCCAATTTTATTGTTTTATGTAGTCTAATAAAGTATTGGAGTCTATTATGAATCGATTTATGAAATCCATCAATAGAGTTAGTCTTATTCAACAAATACTTATCGGTATGATAATCGGTATTTTGACGGCTCTCTATGTTCCCGACCTTGCAAACGAACTTGCTTTACTGGGTATATTATTCGTTGGTGCCCTTAAGGGCATTGCACCTGTCCTTGTATTCTTCCTTGTAATCGCTGCGATTAGTAAACATCGCTCCGGTCAAAAAACTGGTATGGGTTCTGTTATTACCTTATATCTATTAGGTACATTCCTCTCTGCAGCACTGGCAGTAATTGTAAGTTGGTTCTTCCCAACTACATTACACCTAGTAGCAGGCGCAGCAGATGCAGCACCGCCACAAGGTATCGCAGAGGTTATGAAAACACTCCTAAAAAATGTTGTAGATAACCCTGTAAAAGCCTTAATGAATGCTAACTATATCGGTATTTTAGGTTGGGCTCTTATCATTGGTGGTGCATTGCGCCATTCTCCAATGAATACAAAAGAAGTGATGGAATCAATCGCACAAGCGATTACTACTGTAGTTGGTTGGATTATCCGCTTTGCTCCTCTGGGTATCATGGGTCTTGTAGCAGACTCCATAGCTACTAATGGTATTGAAGCATTAATTGGTTATTTCCAATTACTAGTATTACTTTTAGGCTCTATGATTTTCGTGGCTTTAGTAATCAATCCGATCTTATCCTTCATCTACCTTCGTCGTAACCCATATCCATTGGTATTTAAATGTTTACGCGAATCTGCAATCTACGCATTCTTCACACGTAGTTCTGCTGCAAACATCCCTGTAAACCTTGACTTGGCAAAACGTTTAAAACTCAACCCTGATATGTACTCTGTATCCATCCCATTGGGTGCAACAATCAACATGGGCGGTGCAGCTATTACCATTACAATCATGACATTGGCTGCTGCCAATACATTGGGTATCATCGTAGATGTTCCTACAGCTATTCTTCTATCCGTTATCGCTACGATTGGTGCCTGTGGTGCCTCTGGTGTAGCTGGCGGTTCCTTGCTTCTCATTCCATTGGCATGTTCCCTCTTCGGTATCTCCAACGATGTAGCAATGCAAGTTGTAGGCGTAGGTTTCATTATCGGTGTGTTACAAGACTCCACCGAAACAGCACTTAACTCCAGTACAGATATTCTCTTCACTGCTAGTGCTGATTATGCCAAACGCGGTTATAACGACAATTGGGATTAATCCCTTATATAGAATTAGACGATCCATTGGGTCGTCTTTTCTTTTTGTAAAAGTTTTTCTTTTATAAATCATTTCTTTTTAATGTGACTATATTGATTTTATTCAATATATGATATAATAATTACATGATAATAAATCTGAAGAACTTAACTTTACATAGAAAGGATATACCATGAAACAATACGATATTATTGTAGTAGGCACTGGTGGTGCAACCATCGTAGCTGATGCAGCACAAAAAAAAGGCCTTAACGTAGCAATTATAGAGAAAGGTAAATTTGGTGGCACCTGTCTCACACGAGGTTGTATCCCCACAAAGGTTATGGTAACAGCGGCTAATGCGGTCCAAGAGGTAGAAGAATTCAAAAAAATCGGTATTAATGTGAATTCTGCCACTATGGATTGGGACATTGTATCCAAACGCACATGGCATATGATTGACAAATCTGCTGGTATTTATGACTACTACAATGCGTTTGATAATGTAGACGTATACCGCGGTGCCGCTAGCTTTGTATCTGATAAGGTTATGGACATCCACCTTAACGATGGTTCTGGCACAGTAGAAATCACTGCGCCTACAATTATCCTTGGCACTGGTGGCTACAGTAATGTACCTAATGTACCTGGTCTTCAGGAGGCTGGTTTCCTTACTAGTGAAAGTCTGTTTGGAAATAAATTTCCTAAACAACCATATAAATCCCTTGCGGTTCTCGGTGCAGGTCCAATTGGTGTAGAATTCGCTCACGTATTTGCTTCTGCTGGTACAAATGTAACAATTCTTCAACACAATGTCCGCTTAGTACCTAAAGAAGATGCGGACATGTCTGAACATTTACTTAACAACTATAGAGAACGTGGTATCAACGTAATTTTAAACCAAGATACAGTTGAGATTCGCCAAGAAGAGGGCCTTAAAGTAGTTGTAACTAAAGATCGCACTACAGGTGAAGTAACCGAAACTAAGGTTGAGGAAATTCTTGTAGCCGCTGGAATTCGCCCTGCTGTCGAAGAATTACACCTTGAAAATACCGGCATCGAAACATGGCCAAAAGGATGGATTAAAACCAATGAGTTTTTGGAAACATCTGTTGAGGGTATCTATGCTCTAGGCGATGTAAATGGCGAGCCAGCCTTCCGTCATCGTGCAAACTACGAAGCAGATATCATTGCACACAACCTCTTCTATGCAACTAGCGAGGAAGATTACCGCTGGGCACGCTACGATACATTGCCAAAGGTTACCTTCTCATACCCTGAAATTGGTAGTGTAGGTCTTACTGAGGCAGAAGCTATCAAAGCCGGCTACAATGTAGGGGTAGGCAAAAACTTCTACTCCTCTACCGCTAAAGGGTATGCTATGGGCATCAACCCTGGTGATGTAAATGATGGCTTTGTTAAAATCGTAGTAGACAAAGATACAAATCATATCCTCGGTATGCATGTGGTAGGACCTCAAGCATCTATCCTATTCCAACCGTATGTTAACCTTATGAATAGTGGTATCACTCCACTAACAACTATCAATGAAGAAATTGCTTCTGAACGCACAAAACGATTGCGCGAAAAGGGAATTTCTCGTGATATGGACCCTAGATCTGTTATCACTGTAGGTGAAACTATGAGTCCTCACCCATCCCTTGTGGAGGTCATCATGTGGACACAAGCATATTACGAAAATCGTTGGTAAACAAAATACGAAAAAGACCGATACACGTTGTATCGGTCTTTTTCATTTCACTGAAAGAACAATGTGTTCTTTCTTTTATTTTTTATCCATTACAATATCATGGCCCCATACTAGGTTCGTACGACGTTTATCAAAACCTTGATCTGGTTCTGGTGGTAATTTAGTTGCTTTACTTTGAGAAATGTAAGAGCCTGTATTACCATCAACAGTCACAACTGTTTTCTTGCCATTTTGATGCATAGTTACATAGTAGTTAACCTTGCCATTATGAGCTTCAACTTTCCAGCCTTTCATAACAGCATCTGCGCCGAGTTGGCCTTTTGCAATCGCTTCAGCTTGAGATGGTTCGATAACCTTATCTTTATTAAAGATTTCACCAACTACGCGCTTAGGTTTTCCACCTTCGGACATGTCGGATTGATGACCTGTTACGATATCAATTTTCATCTTATATTCGTGATATTTACTATAGCCGGTCACTTTATATGCATAAGCTAAATCGTTAGAATTCAATTCTACAGAATGCAATGCAGCATTAGGGAAACGATTTTGGAAGATTGTACCAATTTCGCTCATTGTCATTACTACAGATTGGCCTGGAGCCCGCTTAATTGTAATATCTGTGCTTGTTTCAGGCTTAGTCTTACGCGCTTGTACTTCATATGGTGTAGCAACAGAGAAAACACCAACCGCTAATACACCAGTCAAAACCAAAGATACTAATTTTTTATTCATTATAATCCTCCCACATATCAATCGGATTCTATAAACCTTCATTTGAAGCTAATCGCTCTTCTACATCGGTCATCAATAGTTTATAACAAGTAGCCACCAAAGGCACACCTATAATCATACCAGTAACGCCCATCAAGCTACCGCCAATAATAACGGCTGCAAACACCCATAAACCTGGCAACCCAATAGAATTACCAACAATTTTAGGATAGATAACATTACTTTCAATTTGATGCAATATCTCTAAAATAATAACATAGATTAATGCATCCATAGGACTAACAGTCAGTAAAATAACTGCACCCATGATACCACCAACATAGATACCGATTAACGGAATCAATCCTGTAAGGCCAATAACACATGCAATGGTAGTGGCATATGAGATATTAAATAACCACAAAGTAATGCCTACCATAATACCTAAAATCAAGGCATCAATAAACTGGCCCACAAAGAAACTACTAAATGTTTGAACTGCTACTTTACTAACATAAGTAACGCGATTTACCCAAGTATCAGGGGCATAAGCACGCAAGATGCGTTTGCCTTGCATAATCAGACGCTCTTTATCTAGCAGCATATAGATGGCAAAGATAAGTCCTAGACCAATATTCACAGTCCAAGATAGAATTGTGCCCATCGTATTCACGACATAGGTACCACCTTTTGTGCCCCACTCACGCGTGTAGTTAACGATACTTTCACCATTAAGCGTATTCACAACAGTTGGATTCGAAACCAATGGCATCGTATCACTTAGATGCTGAATCCATTGTTGAAAGTCTACGTACAACTGTGGAGCAGCAGCCACGATAAGTGTAATGGAGTGAACCAGTTGCGGCACCGCCATTCGTGCAATGAAGTACACGATAAGACTAATCGTCACGAAGGACAAAATAAGACTCAAGGGACGCCGAATCTTGTACCTCCACCCCGTTTTGATGCTAGGCCAGAGCCACCGTTCGTAACGCACCACTAGAATATCGAGGACAAATGCCATACAGGCACCCACGATAAGTGGTACAAAGGCTGTTATCAGTACATCTAGACCTGAAGCAATATCACTGATACGAAGGGCTACTAACACCATGATACCTGCCAGGATAATCGCGGTGATAAGCTCCTTATAATATTTAAATTTTCCCATACTAATAACTCACTTTTACTAAACACTGGTAAGTATTGTACACAATATAAATGAATGCTATATGACAGAAAACCACTAGGTCCTTTCTCGTGTACAGTAGTATTTCTAATAGAATTAGTATAACACAAAAGTCCATCTTATCGCACCCCAAATATAAAGAGAGACGAAAAGATGGACTTATATTAGTTTATATTAGATTGAGAACGCTCAAAATTAACGGTGGATGTAAACATCTACACGACGGTTTTCAGCTTTACCAGATGCAGTAGAGTTTGTTGCAACTGGTTTAGCATCGCCATTAGCGATACCAATCAAGCGATTAGCATCTACACCATTATTTACCAAGTATTGCGCAACATCTTGGATACGACGCTCGGACAAGCCGATGTTGTATTGAGGATTTGCATCAGTATCAGCATTACCCATCAATTTAACTTGATCGTTTGGATATTGTTGAGCAGCGTTCAATGCAGCTTGTAAGTTAGGAGTTTGGTCTGCACGAGGAACGTCTTGATCAGAATCAAAGTAGATAGATTGTACATAGTAATCAGCTTTAGCAGCTGGTTTTTGTACAGGTGCTACGCGGTGCTCAACTACAGGAGTTCGAACTGGATCTGGAGCATAGCTTGGAGCATAGCTTGGAGTATACACAGGAGCTTCCCTCCTAAATTCCCTCGATACATATACAAGGGTATAATACATAATTATATTGTATACAACTTTACGATAAAATTCAATATAGATTATAAAATCTTTAAAGATTTTATTAAAAACTAGTATAAAACAACTTTATCATGCATAAAAAAGGCACCGCCCTTTAGGTCGATGCCTTTTTATATTCATATATATCCCTTACATATATACGTGAAATTGATGATTTTTAGTAAATAACACATTCCCCAATGTGTCATTTATTCCACATCTGTATTGTATACTATCTTAGGATTCTAAGCAAGCTGTTTTTCATAAACCTTTCATAAATTATTTTAAAATTCTCAATATACCTATACAATTTTATGTTGCCATGAACCACTGATGAAGCGCATATACGCACAAACTAATCGCAAGGATTGATCAAAACACAAGGAAATCCAAGCACCATATAGACCTAAGCCCAATGTGATACATAGTACATAAGTAATAATAGGTCTAATAACAGCGACACTTACTAATGAATATTTCATGATATAGAATGTATCCCCCGCCCCTTTTAATACTCCTGCATATACTTGTTGCAAAGCTTGAGGGAATGCAGCAATTGCCATGATGCCCATTAGTGACGCTGCTAAGGTAACAACGTCACCTTCACGAGTATAAAACTGAACGAGCAAATGTCCTGCACTTATAAAAATCATGGCACTAATGAAACCTACGATGAGACCCATCCGTGCACCAATGATGCCAAAGGCACGCGCCAAATCAGGGCGTTTATGTCCTAAGTTTTGGCCGGTATGAGATGCACCAGCAAAGCCGAGGCCCATTGCAAAATAATAGAATATATCCATCAAGTTCATACACACATAGTGTGCTGCCAAAGGTACTGCACCTAGGGATGCAACAATCATGGTATATGTGTACATACCAAAACGCTCAAAGAACTGTTCTCCAAGGGAACTACCACCAACGTGAAATATCGTATGTAATACAGTTCGCTCAAAGCGCCATTTCGATGGGTGCAATAAGGTTAGTCCTGTCTTAGTATGTTGAGATATAGCACGTAGTAAAAGCGCTGCAATAATAGCACTACTAATAAGGGTGGAAATTCCTGCCCCCATAACACCAAATTCTGGGAAGAATGCAATACCATAGATTAAGAAGAAGTTCAAAATCGTATTTAAGATATTTCCTACCACATTAGATTTAAAAATAACCTTAGTATTGCCATAGCCAATAAGAGCGCCCCCCACAATTTGGCTAAAGGACTGAAAGATAAGGCTAAGAACGATGAATCGCCCATACCAGACAGCAGTTTCAATATAGCCATCCTGAGCACCTGTAAATCGCAATATATGTTCTAGATTAAACAAACAAATAGCAAGTAATGGTACATAAATCAGAAAATTCAACAAAATTGATTGCTTAAGCACCGCATTCATGCCATCTACATCACCTTCACCATGGCGACGAGCAATAATAGCTGTCACCGCAATGGATAAGGCGCGACAGATTACGAGCATGACCATTTCTGGCTGCCCCATAATACCTACCGAAGCAAGTGCAGCAGCCCCTAAAGAACCTACCATCGCTAAATCGATAGCAGTCATTAACTGCATCATCAACCCTTGCAGTGTAGCAGGCCAGGCAATCTTTAGATATTTATTATATAGATTTTTTGTAGTTTCTACTGGTCCCAAACGATCCTTGCTAGGCAATATGGTATCTACTGAAAACCATCGTTGTAAAGCTTCAATCATGATAACTCCCTATAACAAACCCAAAAAGGGGGCTATTCCCCATATTTCTTATGTATTATATCATATAACATATGAGAAGTCATTCATATACCATGCTTTTTAATTAATAATGTATATCAAAAATGCAAAGAAACCCCTTATACACTTTTCTATACCCAACAGGGTATTAGTATTGTATATAAGAGGTTTCTTTATTTTATTCCTAAATTCAGCTCTATTTTATTTGAAAATATTTATCATATTTCATAGATAAATATATCAAATATAAGAGACTCGAGTATCTGCTCAACTAAGTAGCGTCTATCAGCAATCTTAAGTGTTATCCTTTAGATGCTAACAGCTTATCTACGGCAGCGCGTAAATCATCTAAACCTTGTTTAGTTTCAGCTAACTCACGACGTTGACGTTCGTTTTCAGCCTCTAGGCTATTAAGACGAGCCGCTTGATCTGCAATAACGTATTTTTGTTCTGCATTTTCCTTTTTGAGGCTAGATACTTCATCTTGCATTACATATACAGAGCTAATAGGGCCCGCTTTGTAACGATCAGGAATATTTTTCTTTTCTGGGCTGTAACCAAATTTATGAGTTACACCAGCATTTACCATATTATGGTTGCCACCAACAGAAACACCTATGTTGAACATAGTATTTTCATTTGTGTAATGTGCTAGGCCAAGGGCTGCCGCAGTTTCACCACGATAGTTGCCTACGCCTGCCATAACTTGTGTTGGTTCTAATGGATCATATTGAATTGGTTTCAATGCGGCCATCGCAGCTGCATGAGCACCAACATGTTGAACTTCACCTGCTACTTGATTAATAGCTTGGCTAGTATTTGCATTGGACGCATTTAATTGAGATACATTCACTGCATCGGTTGGATCTGTACCTGGTGCAACCCCTTTAATTTGGTTATTACCATTATTGAGGCCATCCTTCGTTAAGGATACAGGGCCTGCATGTGGATTTGTAGGGTTCGCACTACCAGGTGTAATTGTCATACCATTACCATTCGTTACAGTTGTGTTACCTGCTGCATCCTTAAATGTAGCAGACTTCATGTCTGTAAGCTCAGGGTTGACTGCATAGCTAATAGTTTTGCCTACTTGGCTTACCATCATATTATTGCCAGCTTTGAAAGTTACTGTTTCATTTGGCTTAATTTTTTCAGCCGTTGCAGTAGGTGTGCTATTTACACCAGAACCTTCTGAGCCAACAGCTGCATCCCAACCAGCATTTGCTACAGCAGATTTTATTTGGTCTTCAGTAGCAGCACGGCCAGAAGTAATGTTGTTAGGATCCCAAGCTTTATTAGTTAAGCCTGTAATAACACCATCTTTACCATTTACAGCTATAGGATTTGTACCACCTGTTGTAATGATGCCATCTTTACCATCAATACCTACAGTACCAATACCTGCCTGCCCGTCTTTGCCATTAAGTGTAATCTTATCTGCAACTTTCACAGATCCATTTACACCGTCAATAGCAACTGCATTTTTACCATCGCCAGCTTTCACAGTACCATTCGTACCATCAATAGCAACAGCATTGCCATCCTTACCAGCCGTGATAGTACCAGCAATACCATCTATAGTAATCGCCTTAGTTGGATCAGCGGCACCTAATGTAATCTTATCATTCAACTTATTGTCATAAATTGTATGACCATCTGCAGCAGTTGTCTTAGTTAATACAATATTGCCAGTAGTATTATTAGCACCTTGACTACCATTTGCAGTCAACTCAGTCGTTGCGGCTTTAGTTTTAGCATTCAATTGACTAACATTGACAGCATCTTTTGCAGCTGTACCATCTGCAACATTAACAATTTTGTTATTGCCATTATCTAGGCCGTTACCAGTTAAGGAAACTGTGTCTTTACCTGGTTTTGTAATCGTAACACCATCCTTAGTGAAAGTAGCCTTGTTTCCAGCAGTATCCGTCACAGTAGTACCCGTAGCCTCAACCTTAGTTGTATCACCCGCTGCATTTGTTACAGTAGCGCCAGTAGAAGCAACGTTTGTTGTATTACCAGCTGCGTCCTTAACAGTTGCACCTTTAGCATCAACCTTAGTTTCATCACCAGCTGCATTTTTCAATGTATTGCTTGTAGCGGTAGACGTATTAGTATTTGCACCATCAGTAATTGTAGTTCCTGCTGCCGTAGTTGCAGTAGTTTTCGTACCATCAATTACAGTATTGCCAGCTGCGTTAGATGTGTTAGTTTTGCCACCGTCAGTTTGAACGATGCTATCGCCTTTAATAACAGTTGTTTTACCACCTGTAGCATTGAAAGTAGCTGATTCCATATCTTTAAGATTTTTATTTAAGGAGTAGGCCAATGTTTTACCATTTTGATCAATAATAAGATTGTTGCCCGCTTGGAGTTGAACCTCTTCACCACTTGCTACATTTGTTTTGGCGGAACCATTTGCTTCGCCTGTAGAACCAGTTACCTTACCAGAATTTACATTCCAACCTGCACCAACTTTATCGGCTACAATTTGCAATTGGTCTTCTGTTGCAGCACGACCAGATACAGCCTTCGTTACGCCAGGCGTCCAAGTTTTGTTAGTCAAACCAGTCACAGTGCCTGCTGCACCATCAAGCTTAATAGAGTTTGTACCACCTGTTGTGATTGCGTTATTCACACCATCGATAACAGCTGTGCCAATCGTTGCTTTTCCAGCAGTGATTGTACTTGCGTTTGTACCATCTGTAATTGTATTAGATGTAGCATTGGATGTATTTACATTGCCATTACCATCATCAATCACATTGCTGTCTACAGTAGTCTTGTTAGACTTAGTGCCATCTACTAATGTATTTTCATCAACAGTAGATGTATTAGTTTTAGTACCATCTTTAATCACTTGACCAGCGGCAGTCGTTTCTGTGGACTTAGTACCATCTGCAACTGTATTACCAGCTGCAGTAGATGTATTCGTTTGAGTGCCAGCAGTTTGAACGATACTATCGCCTTTAATAACAGTAGTTTTACCACCTGTCGCTTCAAAGGTTGCCGAGTTCATCTTCACAAGGTCTTTGTTCAAGGAGTATGTGAAGTCTCGTTCATTTTGGTTCACTGTGAGGTTTTCACCAGCAATCAATTGAACTTTATCGTTTTTACCAACCTTAGCATCTTTCTTAGCACCTGTTTGCGCACCAGACGTAGCCGCATCTTTATCTGCCGTGATCTGCCATGTTTGTTCCCCTACAGCTTTTAATTGTTCTTCAGTAGCTGCACGGCCTTTTGTTGCAAAGTCTGCTGTGGTTACGGTTGTGTTAGACAAACCAGTGATGTCGTTTGTAGTACCACCAGTTACTGTTACAGTACCAGTCTTAACAATACCTGCACCACCATCTAACTTAACAGCATTAGCACCACCTGTAGTGAATGTATTATTTACACCATCCACAATGGAAGAACCAATAGTTGCTTTACCAGCTGTACCATCGATAGTTACTGCATTCGCACCAGTGCCAAGTATCACTTTATCGTTGAGTTTTACATCATAGATAGTATGTCCATCAGCAGCGGTAGTAGATGTAAGTGTTACATTACCTTTAGTAGCATTAGCAGCCTCACCAGCATTAGCAGTAACTGTAGTTGTTGCTTTTTTCACATCTGCAATATTAGCTGCATTTGTGTTGTCTGTAGCATCATTATTCACATGACCACTAGCAACATTTTTAATTACATTATTACCATTATCTAAGCCCGCATCCGTTAAAGATACAGGGTTCTTACCAGTAGTATTGATACGTACACCATCTGCTGCGTACTTAGTATTTCCGTTAGCAGAAGTTACAGTTGTACCATCAGCTGTAGTAGCTGTAGATTTAGTACCATCGACTACAGTGTTGCCACCTGCTGTAGACGTATTTGTTTGTGTACCAGCAGTTTGTGTAATGGAATCACCAGTAATAACAGTTTTATTTGTACCAGTGCCAAGGAATGTGGCAGAGTTCATCTTCACAAGATCTTTATTCAAGGAATATGTAAAGTCTCGTTCGTTTTGGTTTACTGTGAGGTTTTCACCAGCGATCAATTGAACTTTATCGTCTTTACCAACCTTAGCATCTTTCTTAGTACCTGTTTGAGTACCAGACGTAGTAGCATCTTTATCTGCCGTGATTTGCCATGTTTGTTCACCTACAGCTTTTAATTGTTCTTCTGTAGCGGCACGGCCTTTCGTTGCAAAGTCTGCTGCCGTTACGGTTGTGTTAGACAAACCAGTAATATCATTAGTTGTACCACCAGTTACTGTTACTGTACCAGTCTTAATTGTGCCTGCTGCACCATCTAACTTAACAGCATTAGCGCCACCAGTAGTGAAGGTGTTATTTATACCATCAACAATGGAGGAACCAATCGTAGCCTTACCAGCAATAACTGTACTTGTATTTGTTCCGTCTGTAATGGTATTCGATGTTGCATTGGATGTGTTTACATTACCATTGCCATCATCAATTACATTGCTATCTACAGTAGTATTATTAGATTTAGTACCATCAACTAATGTGTTTTCATCAACAGTAGATGTATTTGTTTTAGCACCGTCTTTAATCACTTGACCAGTAGCTGTAGTTTCTGTGGACTTAGTGCCATCGACTACAGTATTACCTGCTGCAGTAGATGTATTGGTTTGTGTACCAGCAGTTTGCGTAATGGAGTCACCAGTAATAACAGTTTTATTTGTACCAGTACCAAGGAATGTAGCAGAGTTCATCTTCACAAGATCTTTGTTAATAGTGAATGTAAAGTCTCGTTCATTTTGGTTTACTGTCATGTTTTCGCCAGCAATCAATTGAACTTTGTCATTTTTACCTACCTTAGCATCCTTCTTAGTACCTGTTTGAGCACCAGACGTAGCCGCATCTTTATCTGCTGTGATTTGCCATGTTTGTTCCCCTACTGCTTTTAATTGTTCTTCCGTAGCGGCACGGCCTTTCGTTGCAAAGTCTGCTGAGGTTACGGTTGTGTTAGACAAACCAGTAATGTCGTTTGTAGTACCACCAGTTACTGTTACTGTGCCAGTCTTAATTGTGCCAGCTGCACCATCTAACTTAACAGCATTAGCACCACCAGTTGTGAATGTGTTGTTTACACCATCAATTACAGAGGCGCCAACTGTAGCCTTACCAGCTGTGCCATCAAGAGTGATTTTGTTACCACCAACACCAGTTGTAATGTTGTCTTTTGTAATAACTGTACTGTTACCAGCATTATCTTTAACCGTTACAGAGCTAGATGTTGTTGCTGTAGTATTTGTACCATCTGTAATCGTATTTGATGTAGCATTGGATGTATTTACATTGCCATTACCATCATCAATTACATTGTTATCTACAGTAGATTTATTAGACTTAGCACCATCTTTAATCACTTGACCAGCTGCTGTAGTTTCTGTGGACTTAGTACCATCTGCTACAGTGTTGCCACCTGCAGTAGATGTATTCGTTTGAGTACCTGCAGTTTGTGTAATGGAATCACCAGTAATAACAGTTTTGTTAGTACCTGTACCATTGAACGTAGCAGATTCCAAATCTTTAAGCGCCTTATTCAAGGAGTACGCTACAGTTTTACCATTTTGATCAACAATTAAGTTGTTACCAGCTTGGAATTGAACTTCTTCACCGCTTGCTACCTTAGTAGATGCAGCACCATTAGATTCACCTGTAGATCCAGTGACCTTACCAGTGTTTACTTTCCAGCCAGCGCCAACTGCGTCAGATACCTTTTGCAATTGATCTTCTGTTGCAGCACGGCCAGAAACAGCTTGTGTTACACCTGGTGTCCAATCTTTATTAGCAAGGCCCATTACATGGTTATTTGTACCATCTACAGTAACACCGCCAATATTAGCAGTCTTACCTGTGATTGTACCTGTTGCACCATTTAATGTTACAGGACTTGCACCACCAGTAGTAAACGTATTATTTACACCATCAATAATGGAAGAACCAATAGTCGCTTTACCAGCAGTGATTGTACTTGTATTAGTACCATCATCAATTACATTGCTATCTACAGTAGTCTTATTGGATTTAGCACCATCAACTAATGTGTTTTCATCAACAGTAGATGTATTAGTCTTAGCACCATCTTTAATCACTTGACCAGCAGCTGTAGTTTCTGTGGACTTAGTACCATCAGCTACAGTATTACCACCTGCTGTAGATGTACTCGTTTGAGTACCAGCAGTTTGCGTAATAGAATCACCAGTAATAACAGTTTTGTTAGTACCTGTACCAAGGAATGTGGCAGAGTTCATCTTCACAAGATCTTTGTTAAGGGTGAATGTAAAGTCTCGTTCGTTTTGGTTTACTGTCATATTTTCACCAGCAATCAATTGAACTTTGTCGTCTTTACCAACCTTAGCATTTTTCTTAGTACCTGTTTGCGCACCAGATGTAGTGGCATCTTTATCTGCTGTGATTTGCCATGTTTGTTCGCCTACAGCTTTTAATTGTTCTTCTGTAGCTGCACGGCCTTTTGTTGCAAAGTCTGCTGCGGTTACTGTTGTGTTGGACAAGCCAGTGATGTCATTTGTAGTACCACCAGTTACAGTTACTGTACCAGTCTTAATTGTGCCTGCTACACCATCTAACTTAACAGCATTAGCGCCACCTGTTGTGAATGTATTGTTTACACCATCCACAATGGAAGAACCAATAGTTGCCTTACCTGCTGTACCATCAAGGGTAACTTGGTTAGCACCTCCACCAGTTGTAATGTTATCTTTTGTGATAACTGTGCTGTTACCAGCATTATCTTTGACAGTTACAGAACTAGATGTTGTTTCAGTGGTATTTGTACCATCTGTAATAGTATTACCATCCACAGTGGATTTGTTAGATTTAGTACCGTCAACGATTGTATTTTCATCAACAGTAGATGTATTTGTCTTAGTACCGTCTTTAATCACTTGACCATCTGCTGTAGTTTCTGTGGACTTAGTACCATCAGCTACAGTGTTTCCACTGGCAGTAGATGTATTCGTTTGCGTACCTGCTGTTTGTGTAATGGAATCACCATTGATAACAGTTTTGTTAGTACCTGTACCATTGAACGTAGCAGATTCCAAATCTTTAAGTGCCTTATTCAAGGAGTACGCTACAGTTTTACCATTTTGATCAACGATTAAGTTGTTACCAGCTTGGAATTGAACCTCTTCACCGCTTGCTACCTTAGTAGATGCAGCACCATTGGATTCACCAGTAGAACCAGTGACCTTACCAGTGTTAACTTTCCAGCCAGCGCCAACTGCATCAGATACCTTTTGCAATTGATCTTCTGTAGCTGCACGACCAGAAACAGCTTGTGTCACGCCTAGTGTCCAATCTTTATTCGCAAGACCCATTACATGGTTATTTGTACCATCTACAGTAACACCACCGATATTAGCAGTCTTACCTGTGATTGTACCTGTAGCACCATTCAATGTTACAGGGCTTGCACCACCTGTTGTGAATGTATTGTTTACACCATCAATAACAGAGGAACCAATTGTAGCTTTACCAGCTGTACCATCGATAGTTACTGCATTCGCACCAGTGCCAAGTGTCACTTTATCGTTGAGTTTTACATCATAGATAGTATGTCCATCAGCAGCGGTAGTAGATGTAAGTGTTACATTACCTTTAGTAGCATTAGCAGCCTCACCAGCATTAGCAGTAACTGTAGTTGTTGCTTTTTTCACATCTGCAATATTAGCTGCATTTGTGTTGTCTGTAGCATCATTATTCACATGACCACTAGCAACATTTTTAATTACATTATTACCATTATCTAAGCCCGCATCCGTTAAAGATACAGGGTTCTTACCAGTAGTATTGATACGTACACCATCTGCTGCGTACTTAGTATTTCCGTTAGCAGAAGTTACAGTTGTACCATCAGCTGTAGTAGCTGTAGATTTAGTACCATCTGCAACTGTATTACCACCTGCAGTAGATGTATTCACTTTTGTGCCATCGATTTGAACGATGCTATCGCCTTTAATAACAGTAGTTTTACCACCTGTGGCTTCAAAGGTTGCAGAGTTCATCTTCACAAGATCTTTATTCAAGGAATATGTGAAGTCTCGTTCGTTTTGATTCACTGTAAGATTTTCACCAGCAATCAATTGAACTTTGTCGTCTTTACCAACCTTAGCATTTTTCTTAGTACCTGTTTGCGCACCAGATGTAGTGGCATCTTTATCTGCTGTGATTTGCCATGTTTGTTCCCCTACGGCTTTTAATTGTTCTTCTGTAGCGGCACGGCCTTTCGTTGCAAAGTCTGCTGCGGTTACGGTTGTGTTAGACAAACCAGTAATGTCGTTTGTAGTACCACCAGTTACTGTTACTGTACCAGTCTTAATTGTGCCAGCTGCACCGTTAATCACTACTGCATTGGCACCACCAGTCGTAATCTTGCTTGCAATACCATCGATTCCAACGGAACCAATTTGTCCTTTACCAGCTGTGATTGCACTTGTGTTTGTACCATCTGTAATTGTATTAGATGTTGCATTGGATGTGTTTACATTACCATTGCCATCATCAATTACATTGCTATCTACAGTAGTCTTATTAGATTTAGTACCATCAACTAATGTGTTTTCATCAACAGTAGATGTATTTGTTTTAGCACCATCTTTAATCACTTGACCAGCAGCTGTGGTTTCTGTGGACTTAGTACCATCAGCTACAGTGTTGCCACCTGCAGTAGATGTATTCGTTTGAGTACCCGCAGTTTGTGTAATACTGTTGCCAGTAATGACTGTTGTATTACTACCTGTACCAAGAAATGTGGCAGAGTTCATCTTCACAAGATCTTTATTCAAGGAGTATGTGAAGTCTCGTTCGTTTTGGTTTACTGTCATATTTTCACCAGCAATCAATTGAACTTTATCGTCTTTACCAACCTTAGCATCCTTCTTAGTACCTGTTTGAGCACCAGATGTAGTAGCATCTTTATCTGCCGTGATTTGCCATGTTTGTTCTCCTACAGCTTTTAATTGTTCTTCTGTAGCGGCACGGCCTTTCGTTGCGAAATCCGTTGCAGTTACAGTTGTGTTAGACAAACCAGTGATATCGTTTGTAGTACCACCAGTTACTGTTACTGTACCAGTTTTGATTGTGCCTGCTGCACCATCTAACTTAACAGCATTAGCGCCACCAGTAGTGAATGTGTTATTTACACCATCAATAACAGAGGAACCAATCGTAGCCTTACCAGCAGTGATTGTACTTGTATTAGTACCATCAGTAATTGTATTCGATATTGCATTGGATGTATTTACATTACCATTACCATCATCGATAACATTACTATCTACAGTAGATTTATTAGATTTAGTACCGTCAACGATTGTATTTTGATCAACAGTAGATGTATTTGTTTTAGTACCGTCTTTTATCACTTGACCAGCAGCTGTGGTTTCTGTGGACTTAGTACCATCAGCTACAGTGTTGCCACCCGCAGTAGATGTATTCGTTTGAGTACCCGCAGTTTGTGTAATACTGTTGCCAGTAATGACTGTTGTATTACTACCTGTACCAAGGAATGTGGCAGAGTTCATCTTCACAAGATCTTTGTTAAGGGTGAATGTAAAGTCTCGTTCATTTTGGTTTACTGTCATGTTTTCACCAGCAATCAATTGAACTTTGTCGTTTTTACCTACCTTAGCATCCTTCTTCGTACCTGTTTGAGCACCAGATGTAGTAGCATCTTTATCTGCTGTGATTTGCCATGTTTGTTCCCCTACTGCTTTTAATTGTTCTTCAGTAGCTGCACGTCCTTTCGTTGCAAAATCGGCTGCTGTTACAGTTGTGTTAGATAAACCAGTGATATCGTTTGTTGTACCACCAGTTACTGTTACTGTACCAGTCTTAATTGTGCCATCAGCACCGTTAATCACTACTGCATTGGCACCACCAGTCGTAATCTTGCTTGCAATACCATCGATTCCAACGGAACCAATTTGTCCTTTACCAGCAGTGATTGTACTTGTATTGGTACCATCTGTAATTGTATTGGATGTAGCATTAGATGTATTTACATTAGTACCATCAGTTTGAACGATACTATCGCCTTTAATAACAGTAGTTTTACCACCTGTGACTTCAAAGGTTGCAGAGTTCATCTTCACAAGATCTTTATTCAAGGAATATGTAAAGTTTTTACCTGCTTGGTCTACAGTTAAGTTTTCACCAGCAATTAAGGACACCTTATCGTCCTTACCAACCTTAGCATTTTCTTTTGTGCCAGTTTGAGCACCAGAAGTGCCAGCTTTCTTATCCGCTGTGATTTCCCAAGTTTGGCTACCTGCAGCATCTGCAACAGCTTTCAATTGGTCTTCTGTTGCAGCTCGGCCAGTAGTAGCAGTACCATTCCAAGTTGTATTAGATAAGCCGCCAATAGTATTAGCCGTACCATTAACAGTAACACCGCCGATATTAGCAGTCTTACCTGTAATCGTACCTGTAGCACCATTTAATGTTACAGGACTTACACCGCTAGTAGTGAAAGTATTATTTACACCATCAATAACAGAGGTACCAATCGTAGCTTTACCAGCTGTACCATCGATAGTTACAGCATTAGCACCAGTACCAAGTGTCACCTTATCGTTGAGTTTCACATCATAAATAGTAAGACCATCAGCAGCTGTAGTAGATGTTAATGTCACATTACCTGTTGTTGCATTAGCCGCTTCACCTGTATTAGCAGTAATTTCAGTTTTAGATGCCTTTTTAGCTGCATTGATAGCATCAGCTACATTTTGAGCTGTTGCTACACCGTCTTTAGTTGGACCTGTAATTGTACCATCTGTACCAGCAGTGATAGATGCTGTATTTACATCGTATTTCACAACGCCATTATTATCGATAGATGCAGTTGTTAACGTACCATTCTTGAAATTCAATCCATCCGCCAAGGACACTTGTTTCGCTGTACCATCGTTCGCTTTATAGGACAAGTTTGTCTTATTCGCAATCTTAGTACCATCAATCGTTACTTTGTAATCCTTAGTTGTACCATCTGCACTCGTTGTTGGTGTTACAGTCAATGGATTATTAGTATCTGTTGTATCTGTGCTTATTGTTACAGCAGCTACAGCAGATTTTTTAACCTCTGCTTCAGATACTTTCACAGTCAAATTCTTGCCATTTGCATCAGTAGATACATATTTACCATCACCAACAATGCCCAATGTATCATCTTTCAGATTAACTACACCAGGGGATGTATTCGTATCACCTACGAATTTTAAGTTAACCGCGTCAGTAGTTGTTTTAGCAGTTTCAGCTACGGCTTTCAATTGATCTTCCGTCGCAGCTCGGCCAGTTGTAGCTGTACCATTCCAAGTTGTATTGGATAAGCCAGTAACATGCTTGTTGTCACCATCGATAGTCACACCACCAATAGCGGCATTTTTAGCAGTAATTTTACCAGTTGCACCATCGAGTTTAATGGTTTCAGTTGTACCAGTACCAATGGATACGCTAGTCAAACCAGCAAGATCCTTATTCAAGGAATAAGTAAACTTACGTTCATCTTGATTAATTGTAAGGTTATCCCCTGCAACCAATTCGACAGTTTCATCCTTACCAACAGTAGCATTTTTCTTAGTACCTGTTTGAGCACCAGTTGTACCTGCTTTATCTGCCGTAATATTCCAAGTTTGACTAGATGCAGCATCTGCGACAGCTTTCAATTGATCTTCTGTTGCAGCTCGGCCAGTAGTAGCTGTGCCATTCCATGTTGTATTAGATAAGCCGCCAATAGTATTAGCCGTACCATTTACAGTAACGCTACCAATAGTAGCCGTTTTACCTGTAATGGCCCCCGTTGTACCATCAACAGTTACAGCATTAGCACCAGTACCAAGTGTCACTTTATCATTGAGTTTTACATCATAAATAGTATGACCATCTGCAGCTGTGGTAGATGTTAATGTCACATTACCTGTTGTTGCATTAGCTGCTTCACCTGTGTTAGCAGTGATTTCAGTTTTAGATGCTTTTTTAGCTGCATTAATAGCATCAGCTACGTTTTTAGCTGTTGCTACACCATCTGTAGTTGGGCCTGTGATTGTACCATCTGTACCAGCAGTAATTGATGCTGTATTTACATCGTATTTCACAACGCCATTATCATCGATAGATGCAGTTGTTAATGTACCATTTTTGAAGTTCAAGCCATCGGCTAAAGATACTTGTTTAGCAGTACCACCATTTGCTTTGTAGGACAAGTTTGTCTTGTTAGCAATCTTAGTACCATCAATAGTTACCTTGTAATCCTTAGTTGTACCATCCGCACTAGTTGTCGGTGTTACCGTCAATGGGTTATTAGCATCCGTTGTATCTGTACTTACTGTTACAGCTGCTACAGCAGATTTTTTAACCTCTGCTTCAGATACTGTAAGATTTACATTTTTACCGTTTACGTCAGTAGAGATGTATTTATTATCACCTTTAATACCGAATGTATCATCCTTAAGGTTTACAGAGCCAGTATTAGTCGCTACATCACCTGTGAACTTCAATGTAGTAGCACCAGTGGCAGCCTTCAATTGGTCTTCTGTTGCAGCACGTCCAGATACGGCTGTGCCATTCCATGTTGTATTAGATAAACCACCAATAGTATTAGCCGTACCATTTACAGTAACGCCACCAATGGTAGCCGTTTTACCTGTAATAGCCCCCGTTGTACCATCGATAGTTACCGCATTAGCGCCAGAACCAAGTGTCACTGTATCATTGAGTTTTACATCATAGATAGTATGACCATCAGCTGCCGTAGTAGATGTTAATGTCACATTACCTGTTGTAGCATTAGCTGCTTCACCTGTATTAGCAGTGATTTCTGTTTTGCTTACTTTTTTAGCAGCATTAATAGCATCCGCTACGTTTTTAGCAGTTGCTACACCATCAGTGGTTGGACCTGTAATTGTACCATCTGCACCAGCCGTAATAGATGCGGAATTAACAGCAACTTTCACACCCGCTGCCGTAGCAGATGTGCTCACAAGACTGCCATCACCGGTCACGGCAAAGGATACGTCCCCATCTTTAAGGTATTTATTACCTGTGGAACCAGTGTCAGCAGTGAGGCCAATGCCCTTAGTTGTAGCGTTAACAGTATTAGCATCTAGACCAACTGTAATTGTTTGATCCTTAACAGTCGCAGTTACACCGTTAGCACCAGCTACATTCAGTTTTTGGTTTTTAAGATCAATAGTACCATTATTTGTGCCGTCTGTAATATTAAGGTTTTGAGACAAGTTAGCAACAGCTTGTTTCACATCACCAATGTTCGCTGCATTAGAATCATCGGTAGCATTATTGTTTACCGTACCGCTGGCTACATTAGAAATAACCTTACCACCAGCATTGATACCATCTGTTTTATCGACAGAAATACCACCAACAGTGAGTTTATCTGTTGTAACACCAGTACCTGTAATGGCTGTTGTACCATTTGTTAAACCAGATGTATTGATAACAGTATTGCCTGCTGTGAAAGATGTGCCCGTGAAAGTAGTCCCTGCAAATGCTTTACCAGTTACAGAGCCATCTGCACCATTTAATGTAATCGCATTAGCACCAGAGCCAACAGTTACTTTGTTATTGGCCGTTACAGAATCAACGGTAATATCCTTCTTAGTAGCAACAGTGATTTTCTTTTTATCTGTACCATCTTGCGTAATCTCGATGTTATCACCATTAACAAGATCTACTGTATCACCGCCTTTAACAGCCGTTTTATCGGTTGTGCTGGAATTCGTTGTAATATTCCAAGCCGCACCTGCTTTTGCGGCTTCAGCAGCTTTATTAATAGCATCAGATACATTCTTAGCTGTTGCCAAGCCATCATTACCAGTTACGGACGCTTCACCTGTCGTGGCATTACTGTTAATCGTAGCACGCTTTGTAGAAATCTCAACCGTATTACCATTCATATTAGTAGATACAAAGTCACCTGTTGTGCCTTTCACATTGAATGCCACATCAGCAGTGCTCAAGGATTGGCTGGACGCAGTGCCAGTATCTGCACCAAGGGAGATATTTCTAGCTAACGCAGTTGTATTGGCTGCGATATTAGTTGTATTAGTCGCAATTTTACCTTTATTAGCAGTAATATCTGTGGTATTCGTGTTAATTTGATTCTTAGTTGCTGTATTAAGATCAAAGGATACTTTGCCATCGTTATCAACAGTGGCAACTGTGGATCCACCATCTACAAAGTTAAGACCTTTAGATAAAGAAACCTTCTTCGCATTAGCATCTGCCGCACTATTAGCACGGTATGTTAAATCCGTTTTAGCCGCAAGTTTTGTTGTATCGATACCGATGGCATAATCCTTAGAATTTGTGCCCGCTGTTGGGGTTACCGTAATTGGATTATCTGCTTGCGTATCCTTACTTACCGTTACAGCAGCTACCGCTAAATCTTTTACCTTAGCCGCATCAACAGCAACTTTCACCCCCGCTGCCGTAGCAGACGTGCTTACAAGATTGCCATCGCCAGTTACCGCAAAGGATACATCACCGTCTTTAAGGTATTTATTACCTGTAGAACCAGTATCAGCAGTAAGGCCAATACCCTTCGTTGTAGCATTAACAGTATTTGCGTCCAAACCAACTGTGATCGTTTGTTTATTTACAGTCGCTGTTACACCATTAGCACCAGCCACGTTAAGTTTTTGGTTTTTAAGGTCTACAGTGCCATTGTTTGTGCCATCAGTAATATTGAGATTTTGAGACAAATTAGCAACAGCTTGTTTCACATCACCAATGTTCGCTGCATTAGAATCATCGGTAGCATTATTATTTACCGTACCGCTGGCTACATTAGAAATAACCTTACCACCAGCATTGATACCAGCAGTTTTATCAATAGAGATACCACCTACAGTTACTTTATCTGTTGTAACACCTGTGCCTGTAATAACAGTTGTACCATTTGTCAAACCAGACGTATTGATAACAGTATTACCTGCAGTTACGGAATCAACAGTTATATTCTTAGCCGTTTTGATGGTGAAAGTCTTACCAGTTTGGCTGATTTCAATGTTATCACCATTGTTAAAGGTAATAGTATCGCCACCTTTTACCTCTTCTTCAGCATGAGCATTCGCTTTCACCTTGAAAGAAGAGGCAGACTTAGCGGCATCCTTAATTGCTTGTTCATTAACAGTCAAGGTTACATCATTGCCAGATGCAGCAGTCGAGATAAACGTGTTATCCCCTTTGATATTGAAAGATACATTGCCATCTTTTAAAGACTTACCAGTCGTAGAGGCACCTTTATCATCAGCTAACGCAATAGTATGAGCAATGTTTGCTGTGTTTGTTGCAATATTTGTTGTGTTAGTAGTAATTTGATTTTTGTTTGCAGTGATATTCGACGTATTCGTAGCAATATCTTGTGTATTTTTTGTAATCTTATTACCTAATACAGTATTTGTATTGTTAATTGCAGCAGCAACCTCTGTGGCTTTAGCTACACCGGTAGTACCCGTTACAGTACCATTCGTTGTATTAGGTGTTAATGTACCTTCTGCTACATCAATAGTAATCGTTTGACCATTAACAGTAGCTTTCGCAGCACCTGTGCCAGTAACAGTTAACTTTTGATTTTTAAGAGCTACAGAACTATTATTTGTGCCATCGCTGATGTTTAGGTTTTGAGACAAACCATTAACAGCAGAGTTAATAGCACTAGCTACATTCTTAGCAGTAGCTAAACCATCAGCACCTGTTACGGAAGCAGCACCAGTATTGGCATCACTATTGATAGTTGCACGCTTTGTAGAAACTTTTACAGCACTACCATCCATTGTAGTGGAGATATAATCACCAGTTGCACCACTCACCGCAAAGGACACATTACCATTGCTTAAAGACTGACTAGAACCTGTACCACTATCCGCGTTAAGCGTAATAGTACGGCCTACTGCTGTAGCAGATTTATTAATAGAATCTTTTGTGGCTTGATTTAAATCAAAAGATACTTTGCCATCAGAATCTACAGATGATACCGTATTTGTACCATTAACAAAATTAAGACCTTTAGCTAAAGATACAGTTTTTGCTGTAGCACCATTGGCTGTATAGGCTAAATTCGTTTTAGCTGAAAGTTTTGTAGTATCAATGCCAATTGCATAATCTTTAGAGTTAGTACCTGCTGTTGGAGTTACAGTAATAGGATTATCAGGAATATTAGTAGCTTTACTTACGGTTACTGCGTCTACTGCTAAGTCTTTAACTTTAGCGGAGTTAACAGATACCTGTACACCGGTGGTAGTACTCTTTGTGGTAACAAGAGATCCATCACCGGATACATTAAAGATGGCATCACCGTCTTTAAGATATTTTTTTGTGACAAATCCACTGTCACCTTTGATACCAATTCCTTTAGTAGTCGCATTATAAGTATCCGCATCAAGACTAACGGTCACAGTTTGTCCATTTACGTAAGTTCTAACACCATTTGAACCGGACACTTTAAGCTTTTGTTCGTCTAGTTTTACAGTACCGTTATTGCTACCGTCTGTCAGGTTAAGCGTTGCACCTGATACATAACGTTTAACATCTCCAATATTCGCCGCATTACTATCTTTACTGCCACCAGTAGCTACATTATTAATGGCTTGATTACCTGCACTAATGCCATTTGTACCAAATGAAACTGCACTTGAGCCAGTACCACTTGTTAAACCGGTAGTATTAATTGTCGTACTGCCCGCTGTGAAAGCTTTCCCTGTTACACTTCCTGTTGTACCATTAATAGAAACCGCGTTGGTTCCACTGCCGAATGCTGCCTGTGCATTGGATCCATTTAAACTAATCGCATTATTACCGGAACCAGCCGTAATAGTTGCAGAGGTCCCATCTAATTTAATTGCATTAGCGCCAATACCAGCCGTCATTGCACCTGTTGTACCATCTAGCACAAGTTGTTTAGCTGCTGTACCTACAGTTATCTTATTGTTAGCTTTCACAGAGTCTACAGTAATATCTTTATTTAATTTGGTAGTAATCTTCTTACCTGCACGTTCAACAGTAATATTAGAAGAATCACCATTGAAGTCTACCTTATTACTTTTTGCTACACTTTCACCAGCATCACCATTAGCAGATACCGTCCATGTATATGCATTTTTAGAAATGGCATCATTAATAGACTGCGCTACATTTTTTGCATCAGCCATACCTTTATTGGCTGATGCCACCCCATTAACATTAACACTAATATCCTGTGTTTTACCAGCAATAGTAATACCATTTGTATTTGCTATCGTTGTAATGTAGGTAGTATCCCCTTTAATAGCCAATGTACCATTAGCAAGGTTCACATCATTATTGCCACTATTACCACTGAAAGCAAGGTTTACGCTCTTTAATTGAGCGACATTGACTGCATCTGTATTGGCGGTACCTGCTGCTACACCAGTAATTTGACGAGTTACACTAGCACCTTCACCAACAGATACCGCTGCATGTGTACTGGTAAGCACATTACTAGCTAATCCACCATACTTATTAGTACGACCATCATTTGGATTGTATCCTTTAACACCTTTATCAGTAGTGGCCTTAGAGCCAGAGCCTATTGCAACACCATCTTTTACCTTAGCAACTGCACCAGTTCCAAGAGCTGTAGCATTTTCTGCTGTTGCAGAGGCAGCATATCCTAATGCGGTCGCATTTTTAGCCTCCGCAGATGCCTGATGTCCAAATGCACTCGCCTCAGCTGCATCAGTTTTAGCCCCAAATCCAACTGCGGTTTGGAAGTTAGTATCATCCTTAGTCACCGTTGCCGCGCCAATAGCAGTAGTACCTACACCAGCGGCTTTAGCTCCTTGGAAATTACCATAGTTATCACCACCACCAAGAGCAACCGCATAATCACCATTTGCACTAGTATTACGACCTATTGCAAGACTAGGTGCAGCACCAGTTGTTGTCTTAGCATTACTATTTTCACCAATGGCAATAGTTGAAAAACCTAATGCATTAGCACCCTTACCAATTGCAATAGAAGAGGCAGCGCCCCCTTGTGCGCCATTACCAATAGCCACTACATCATTAATAGGTGTTGCTGTAGTACTATTAATAATAGTAGCACTTTGGCCTAGTAATACAGACCCACTAGTGTATACATTGCCTAAACCAGCACTTTTACCAATACTGACATTATTGCTACCTGTTAGTTTACGTCCCGCTTCACTACCAATACCAATATTATCTGTTCCAATAGATTGATAGCCTGCAGCCCAGCCAATTCCTATTGATTTAGAATTATTTTGAGCTCCATAATTTGATTGATAACCAATAGATACTACAGATTCAGCATTAGCTTGGGAGCCATTTCCTAAAGAAACACCATTATTACCGGATGATTGAACACCTGGACCAATTGCAACAGCATCAGTGCCTGTAGCACCATCATTATTTTTATTACCAACAGCTGATGATTTTACAGAAAAATAGTTGATAGGTTTAATTTGACTAGCCACCGCAAATAATTGAGAGCCATTGATGGCATCTGTACTGTTAGCAGATACTTCCCCTGCCGCTACATTCTTAATTTGTCGCTCTTTACCTGCTGCACCAACAGAAACCTGCATGTTAGGGTCTGAAGTAGCACCCGCAAAATTATATGCAATACCATTAACCGTAGTTGAAGTTTGTTTTGTAGCTGTTGTTGCAGTTGTAGAGCCACTACCTAACGCAACTGCGCCCTTCAAAGTTGATTGTGCATTTGTACCAATAGCTACTGCATCCTCAGCACTAGCCTTTGTATTTTTACCAATAGCCAAAGCACCTTTTGCTGAAGCAGTAGTTCTATCAGCAGATATATCATTATCTTGTGCACCTATTGCCAACCCGCCTTTTGATGCATAAGCATGATGTCCTATCGCTGTGGATGTATCATCAGCAACCACCTTACGCCCCATTGCAACAGAGTAATCACCATTTGCAGAGGCTCCATTACCCATAGCTAAAGAGGTAGATCCTTTAGTAATTGTTTGTCGACCTAGTGAGACTGAATATGTTCCTTTAGCAGTAGAATCTTGACCAATTACGACTGCACTAGCATATTTATTCCCAGTGTCTTCTAATACGCGTTGACCAAGTGCTACACCACCAGTTGCAGCAACAGAGGTCTGTCCAATAGCAACACCACCATTTGCAGCATTAGCATAATAGCCAAGAGCTACTGCATTATCACCTTCTGCAGTAGTGGCAGTATTAATATTCCGATTAAGACGAGTAATATCACCACCATCAGCTTTAAGCTCCTCTGCAAAACCAGCTGCGCCAGCCCCCCCTGCACCACCTCCAATAGCTACGGAATTACTGCCTAATGCTTGTGCATTTACACCTAAAGCAGTCGTTCTAACAGCACTAGCTATTGCATTACTACCTATAGCCGTAGCATCTTGCTCAGATGCTTGAGATTTAAAGCCATACGCGGCTGACTGCTTACCAGTTGCATGTGCTTCACTACCTACAGCCGTTGCATTTATATTCAATGCTTGGCCATCATAACCAATAGCAATAGCCTTTTCTCCAGTGGCTTTAGGATAATTAGCTGTAGCTGTGTAATCTCCAGAAACATTCCCACTACCTAACGCAATAGAGTATTTACCAGATGCATCTGCACTAACCCCCATTGCCATAGAGCCTACTGCTCTAGCTCGAGTTGCAACACCGATAGATACACTAGAATAGTTATTACTAATAGCATTAGCCTTATCATTATTTGCTTCAACGCCAATAGCAATAGTATTATTAGCTTTCGCCTTAGCATTAAAACCTATACCTACAGCGTTTACTTTGCTCTCTGCATTCCAGCCAACAGCAACGCCACCACGACCATCGGCAATTGCACTAGAACCAATAGCAGTAGCACTTTCACCATTAGCATTACCACCACTAGCCGCAAAAGCATTATTACCATTTGCATTTGTTGATCCAGTGCCACCTAAAGCTACGGAATTATCACCTTTAGCTGTAGCCCAACCAAGACCAACCGCACCAGCGCCATTAACCTCTGCACCACCAATAGCAACAGAAGAACTACCTGATGCTTGGCTATGTGCACCTATAGCAACAGTCGCTACGTTACCATTCGCTATTGTAGTATTATCATTCATATTAGGTCCTACAACTAAACCTTGTGTAGGATTAAATCCTACACCATTAGAGTTCCAGCCTGTTCTAGCCCCACTACCATTTATAGCTTGACTGTCCTGTACGCCATTAACCATCGCCAACGCCGCAAATATCCCGGCCACTACAATTTTCTTTTTACCTGTTTTGTTCTTTGCAATTTCAGATACTACAACGTAGCACTGTTTTGACTTAGACCAAATTACTTTAAAAATCTTGTTCATACGTTTTCCTTCTTAATTACTAACTCTCAAAACCATATATTATACGAATCATTTACTATTTCTATTCTATCGTTACGTCTTAAAATATACACATTATATTTCATACCATATTTCATAATTTTATCATATTTTACACTCATTAAACAATAAAAGACTATGCATTATTAGAATATTTAATAGCAAATCAAATATTTTCAAAAATACAATTTCTACAGTATTTACCTATGTTTATCAGTTATTACAATTGTATATTTTTTCTTTTTGAATAAATATTTATGAATTATTATACGGTTAGATTATTTTCCTGAATTCTCAAAAATATTTTTATTTAATCCCAATATGTGTATTTTTCATCGCGTATTTATTATTCATTAAGGTATTTTATTTTTATTATATACTTTCTAATTCATTTTATATTTAAGATAGATATTTAATAAGATAGATAATATTAAGTACAAAAAAGCCACCACTCATAAGGAGTGGTGGCTTTCACCATATACATATTCATACGTGAAGATATACAAATATATAAATTGTGTATGCACCTAAAACTATGCTTTAGAAGCAAGCAATTGATCAACAGCTGCTTTCAATGCATCGATTTCAGATTGTTGTTTATCAAGCTTAGCCTTGTACGCTTCATTTTCAGAACGCAATTGAGTCATTTCATCTTGCATTACATAAATGGAGCTAATAGGGCCCGCTTTATAACGATCAGGAATATTTTTCTTTTCAGCACTAATGCCAAATTTGTGTGTTACGCCCGCATTAATCATATTATGGTTGCCACCAACAGATACACCTACGTTAAACATAGTATTGTCATTTGTATAGTGTGCAATACCTAAAGCTGCTGCGCTTTCACCACGATAGTTACCTACGCCAGCCATGATTTGTGTTGGAGCCAATGGATCGTATTGAATTGGTTTCAACGCTGCCATCGCAGCCGCATGAGCACCTACACGTTGCGTTTCGGTAGCAACCTTGCTAATTTCTTGACGAAGTTGCGTTGTATTCCCCGCATTGTTTTGGGTCATTTGATTAATCGCATCAGCCACATTATCTGCAGTTGCAAGATCATTGCCACTAGCCGCAGCATGTCCATTTGCAACGGAAATAGTCGATGTTTTAGCATCGTATTTCACTACGCCACTAGCTGCTACAGTTGCTTTTGTATGATCACCATCAGTGAAATTTAATCCACTTGCAATGCTCGTTGTTTGACCATTTAAACCATTCGCAGCATAGGCAATTTTAACATTGTTCGTATTTAATGATAATCCGATACCTGCACTTGTAGCATTAGTCGTAATCATGGTATCGCCAGTAACTTTGAAGGTACCATTTTGTAGATTCATAGTTTGTTGGCTATTGTTATCACCATCAAACTTAAATGTTGCAGAGGATGTGGCACTACTAATTGCTTGTTGTAATTGACCTTCTGTAGCTGCGCGGTCTGGTGTAGTTGTAGAACCAGTCCATGTTGTATTAGATAGACCTGTAATGGTATTTGTTGTACCACCTGTAATTGTTACATTACCAGCTTTCACAGTATTACCTTGAACAGTGTCACCTTTCAGAGTACCAGCGGCAGTCACATTACCAGATGTAGTTACATTTTTAGCAGTTACATCGCCCGTAGCAGTGATATCCTTAGCAGTTACCGTGCCAGTATTGCCGTCTAATTTAACCTCATTAGCGCCTGTACCAGCTGTTACCGTTGTGAAAGCAACATTGTCTTTTGTCTTATAGGTAATATCCTTGCCAGTACGAGATACTTCCATATTGGAACCAGCTTTGAAGTTAACAGTGTCACCACCGGAAATCGTTTCTGTACCGGTCGTACCATCTGCAGCAAGTTTCCATGCAGATTGAGATACTGCTTTTGCAGTCGCCGCATTAATAGCGTCAGCTACATTTTTCGCAGTTGCAAGACCATCATTTCCAGTTACGGAAGCTTGGCCTGTTGTGGCATTGCTATCGATGGTTGCACGTTTAGTGGAAATCTCTACAGTACTACCATTCATGTTTGTAGAGATATAATCCCCTGTAGCACCTTTCACTGCGAAGGATACATCACCATCTTTTAAGGATTGGCTAGATGTAGTGCCTGTATCTGCAGCAAGAGAAATATTTTTATTCGTTGCAGCGCTAGCATTGTTAATCTTATTCTTAGTAGCCGTATCTAAACCTACAGTAATAGTTTTACCACTCACTTCAGTAGTAACACCATCTGAGCCTACAACCTTCAATGTATCATTCTTCAAATTGATAGAGTCATTATTAGTGCCATCTGTGATGTTAAGTACTTGAGAACCTGTCGCTTTAGTAACAGCATTAGTAACGGTTGTATTAACGATGTTGGCTACATCATTTGTTGTCGCTACACCATTAGTAGTGGATTTAGCTGTACCATCTGTATTACTACCAAATGTACCTTGTTTGATAGACACAGTTACCGTATCAGTAGCAGCAGACGTAGTAATAAAGTTGCCATCACCTGCTACTTTGAAGGATAAACCACCATTTTTATTGAGTGCTTGTCCTGTTGTAGACGTACTATTATCACCTGTTAATGTGAAAGTATTCGCCCCTAGAGTATTAACCGCTGTAGAAGAGTTAGTAACTGCTTTGTTAATTGCGGTATTAACAGCATTTTTTACATCATCTGTTGTAGCTACACCTGCTGTGTTTGTGATATTACCATTGCCATCAGTAGACAAAGAACCTTGCGTTACATTGAACTTCACAACACCACCAGCTGCTACTTCTGCAGTTGTTAATGTACCATCAGTAAATTTGAACCCATCTTTCAAGGATACAGTTTTAACTGGAGTATCGTTGTTTGCTGTGTAACTAATACTTGTGTTCTTAGTCAAGTTAGTAGTCAAATCACTAATCGCCTTTGTGATATCACCAATATTTGCAGCGTTTGTAGAAGTCGTACCACCACTAGCAACATTGGTAATCACTGTATTACCTGCATCAATACCTGTCGTTGTAACAGATGGACCACCTGTTAAGCGGAATCCAGTTGTATTCATAGATGCATTGCCAGCTGTAAATGTATTACCACTCACTCCACCTGTTGCACCATCCAATGTAATAAGGTTAGTAGCAGAACCAACTTTTACGGTATTTGCTGCCGTTACAGAATCTACAGTAAGGTCTTTTTTCGTCTTAACTGTAATCTTCTTACCATCTGTACCATCTTGTGTAATCTCGATGTTGTCACCATTAATGATATCAACCGTATTACCACCAGATACTTTTGTAGCGGTACCACCATTAGTAGAAATATTCCAGGCAGAACCATCTTTAGCAGATGTAACAGCTTTAGTAATCGCATCATTCACAACAGTCGTCATGTTATCTGCTGTTACTACGCCATCTGTAGCTTTATTAATTGTACCATCTGTATTTGTAGATAATGTACCTTTTTTAACAGTTACTTTTACAGTGTCTGCAGTAGCACTAGTAGATACTAAATCGCTATCACCCGCTACTTTGAACGCTAAACCACCAGATTTATTGAGTGCTTGTGCTGTTGTATCTGTAGAATCTGCTTTTAATGTAAATGTATTATTACCTAATGTGCCCAACGAGGTAGTTGCATCACTAATTTTTTGATTTAATACGGTGTTTGCATTATTAATAGCAGCCGCTACATCGCTCGCCTTAGCTACACCAGCTGTAGCACTAGTTGTACCATCTGACTTATTAGTAAATGTACCTTGTGCTACATCAACAGTAATCGTTTGATTATTCAAAGACGCTGTCGCAGCACCTGTACCTGCTACCGTTAATTTTTGAGTTTTAAGGTTAACGGAGCTATCTGTACCACCTGCAGAAATATCAAGTTTTTGAGTACCAGTAGCATTATCTACTGCTTTTGTAATCGCTGTATTAACTGCATTTTTTACATCGTCTGTTGTAGCTACACCTGCTGTATTTGTAATATTACCATTGCCATCAGTAGACAAAGAACCTTGTGTCACATTAAACTTCACAACACCATTAGCTGCTACTTCTGCAGTTGTTAATGTACCATTAGAGAAGTTAAAGCCATCTTTTAAGGACACAGTTTGACCAGGAGTAGCAGTATTTGCTGTGTACGCAATATTAGTATTCTTAGTTAAATTAGTTGTTAAATCATTAATAGCAGTTGTAACCTTAGTATTCACATCACCAATAGTAGCGGCATTAGTAGCAACTGTGCCACCGCTTATCATATTAGTAATTTGTTTACCGCCTGCATCAATACCAGCAGTAGTAACAGATGGGCCCCCTGTTACACGGAATCCAGTTGTATTCATAGAGGCATTACCAGCTGTGAAGGAATTACCACTCACTCCACCTGTTGTACCATCCAATGTAATAAGGTTAGTACCAGAGCCTACTTTTACAGTATTGGCTGCAGTTACAGAATCTAATGTAAGGTCTTTTTTCGTCTTAACCGTAATCTTCTTACCATCTGTACCATCTTGTGTAATCTCGATGTTGTCACCATTAATGAGATCAACCGTATTACCACCAGATACTTTTGTAGCGGTACCACCATTAGTAGAAATGTTCCATGCAGAACCATCTTTAGCAGATGTCACAGCTTTAGTAATCGCATCATTCACAACAGTCGTCATATTATCTGTTGTTACTACGCCATCTGTAGCTTTATTAATCGTACCATCTGCATTTGTAGATAATGTACCTTTTTTAACAGTTACTTTTACAGCATCCGTAGTGGCACTTGTGGACACTAAGTCACCATCACCTGCAACTTTAAATGCTAGACCACCAGATTTATTAAGATTTTGAGCCGATGTATCTGTAGAATCTGCTTTTAATGTGAATGTATTATTACCTAATGTGCCCAACGAGGTAGTTGCATCAGTAATTTTTTGACTTAATGCTGTATTAGCATTATTAATTGCTGATGCTACATCCGCAGCTTTAGCCACACCAGCTGTAGCACTGGTTGTACCATCAGACTTATTAGTAAATGTACCTTGTGCTACATCAACAGTAATCGTTTGACCATTCAAAGACGCTGTCGCAGCACCTGTACCTGCTACTGTTAATTTTTGAGTTTTAAGGTTAACGGAGCTATCTGTACCACCTGCAGAAATATCAAGTTTTTGATTGCCTGTTGCATTATTCACCGCTGTGCTAACCGCACTATTCACAGCACTTGCTACATCAGCAGTTGTTGCTACACCAGCTGTACCAGCAGATACAGTACCATTGGTATCCGTAGATAATGCCCCTTGCGTTACATTAAACTTCACAACGCCACTAGCGCCTACTTCTGCAGTTGTTAATGTACCATTAGTGAAATTAAATCCATCTGCCAAGGATACTGTTTGACCGCCTGCATTATTTGCTTTATAAGCAATTGTCGTATTTTTACCTAGGTTAGTAGTCAAACTAGAAATAGCCGCATTGATATCACCAATATTCGCAGCATTCGTAGCTGTAGTACCACCACTTGCTACGTTAGTGATTTGTTTACTACCTGCATTAATGCCGTTAGTGCCATCAATAGAGATAGCACCTACTGTTACTTTATTTGTTGTAATACCAGTGGATCCAATAGTTGTATTTCCACCGATAGTTGCCGTATCAAATGTTACATTTTTAGATGTAGCAATTTTAAAGGTCTTACCAGTTTGGGTAATCTCGATATTGTCACCATCGTTAAATACAACAGTTTCGCCACCTTTTACTTCTTGTTCAGCTTCGCTATTAGCTTTTACTTTGAAACTTGCCGCATCTTTTGCTGCTGTTTTGATTGCTTGTTCGTTAACCGTTAAGGTAATGTCATTGCCAGACGCTGCTGTTGTAATAAATTTATTATCACCTTTTACAGATAATGTATCACTCTTAAGGTTAACAGAACCAGTAGCTGTAGTGTCACCACCAATTTTAAGAGCTTGGGTACCTGTCGCATTATCTACAGCTTTTGTAATCGCTGTATTGACAGCAGTAGCCATATCATTAGCATCAACTACACCAGCAGTACCTGTTAAGGCCCCAGTTACCGCATTAGCTGCTAATGTACCTTTTGCTACATCAACGGTAACCGTTTGACCATTCACAGTCGCTGTTGCAGCGCCTGTGCCAACAACTTTTAATTTTTCAGTCTTTAAGTTAACAGTACCATTATTCGTGCCATCTGTAACACCAAGATTTGTAGATAAATTAGCTACAGCATCATTAGCAATAGTCTTAACATCGCCAATGTTAGCAACATTACTATTATCTGCGTTGCTATTCGCCACGATACCTGTGCCTACATTAGTAATCGCCTTATTACCAGCATTAATACCTGCAGTTTTGTCAATAGATAAGCCACCTACTGTTACCTTATCTGTTGTAATACCAGTTCCAGTAATAGCAGTTGTACCATTAGTTAATCCAGATGTATTAATTACAGTATTGCCTGCAGTCACAGAGTCTACAGTAAGGTCTTTTTTCGTCTTAACCGTAATCTTCTTACCATCTGTACCATCTTGTGTAATCTCGATGTTGTCACCATTAATGAGATCAACCGTATTACCACCAGATACTTTTGTAGCGGTACCACCATTAGTAGAAATGTTCCATGCAGAACCATCTTTAGCAGATGTGACAGCTTTAGTGATAGCATCATTCACAACAGTTTTCATGTTATCTGCAGTTACTACACCGCTATCAGTTACATTTAGAGAGCCATCTGCAGCATTACTTAATTCACCTTTTTTGACAGTTACTTTTACAGTATCTGTAGTAGCGCTAGTAGATACTAAATCGCCATCACCCGCTACTTTGAACGCTAAGCCACCAGATTTATTGAGTGCTTGCGCTGTTGTATCTGTAGAATCTGCTTTTAATGTGAATGTATTATTACCTAATGTGCCCAACGAGGTAGTTGCATCAGTAATTTTTTGACTTAATGCTGTATTAGCATTATTAATTGCTGATGCTACATCCGCAGCTTTAGCCACACCAGCTGTAGCACTGGTTGTACCATCAGACTTATTAGTAAATGTACCTTGTGCTACATCAACAGTAATCGTTTGACCATTCAAAGACGCTGTCGCAGCACCTGTACCTGCTACTGTTAATTTTTGAGTTTTAAGGTTAACGGAGCTATCTGTACCACCTGCAGAAATATCAAGTTTTTGATTGCCTGTTGCATTATTCACCGCTGTGCTAACCGCACTATTCACAGCACTTGCTACATCAGCAGTTGTTGCTACACCAGCTGTACCAGCAGATACAGTACCATTGGTATCCGTAGACAATGTACCTTGAGTAACATTGAACTTCACAACGCCACCAGCTGCTACTTCTGCAGTCGTTAATGTACCATTAGTGAATTTGAAGCCATCGTTTAAGGATACAGTTTTAACCGGAGTATCGTTGTTTGCTGTGTAACTAATACTTGTGTTCTTAGTCAAGTTAGTAGTCAAATTATTAATCGCACTAGTAACCTTATCATTTACATCTCCAATATTCGCAGCATTCGTAGAAGTCGTACCACCACTAGCAACATTGGTAATCACTTTATTACCCGCATCGATACCTGTTGTTGTCACAGATGGACCACCTGTTAAACGGAATCCAGTCGTATTCATAGATGCATTACCAGCTGTAAATGTATTACCACTCACTCCACCTGTTGTACCATCTAAGGTAATAAGGTTAGTACCAGAGCCTACTTTTACAGTATTGGCTGCAGTTACAGAATCTAATGTAAGGTCTTTTTTCGTCTTAACCGTAATCTTCTTACCATCTGTACCATCTTGTGTAATCTCGATGTTGTCACCATTAATGAGATCAACCGTATTACCACCAGATACTTTTGTAGCGGTACCACCATTAGTAGAAATATTCCAGGCAGAACCATCTTTAGCAGATGTAACAGCTTTAGCAATCGCATCATTGACTACAGATTTCATGTTATCTGCAGTTACTACCCCACTATTAGTTACATTAAGCGATCCATCTGCAGCATTAGTTAGTGTACCTTTTTTAACAGTTACATTTATAGTATCTGTAGTAGCACTTGTGGATACTAAGTCACCATCACCGGCAATCTTAAAGGATAAGCCACCAGACTTATTAAGTGCTTGACCTGTTGTTGAGGTTGAATCTGCCGTTAATTTAAATTTATTGTCACCTAATGTAGATAAAGATTGTGTAGCTGCCGTAATTTTATTACCTAATACAGTATTAGCATTATTAATCGCTGCGGCTACATCAGTCGCCTTAGCTACTCCAGCTGTAGCACTCGTTGTACCATCTGACTTATTAGTAAATGTACCTTCCGCCACATTAACAGTAATCGTTTGACCAGTCAAAGACGCTGTCGCAGCACCTGTACCTGCTACCGTTAATTTTTGAGTTTTAAGGTTAACAGAATTATCTGTACCACCTGCAGAAATATCAAGTTTTTGTGTGCCAGTAGCAGTATCTACAGCTTTTGTAATCGCTGTATTAACAGCTGTAGCCATATCATTAGCATCAACAACACCAGCAGTACCCGTTAAAGCACCAGTTGTCGTATTATTTGTCAATGTACCTTTTGCTACATCAACTGTAATTGTTTGACCATTTACAGTTGCCTTTGCAACACCTGTACCAACAACTTTTAAACTTTGGTTCTTTAAGTTAACAGTACCACTATTCGTACCATCCGTAACTCCAAGACTTGTAGACAAATTAGCTACAGCGTCATTAGCGATAGTCTTAACATCGCCAATATTAGCTACATTACTATTATCTGCATTGCTATTCGCTACAATACCTGTGCCTACATGAGTAATCGCCTTATTACCTGCGTTAATGCCGTTAGTTCCATCAATAGAAATAGCACCTACAGTCACCTTATTAGTTGTAACACCTGTAGATCCGATAGTTGTATTACCACCAATAGTTGCAGCATCAAATGTTACATTTTTAGCCGTAGCAATTTTAAAGGTCTTACCAGTTTGGGTAATCGCGATATTATCGCCATTGTTGAAAGTAACTGTATCGCCACCCTTAACATCTTCTGCAGCAGTAGTATTTGCTTTCACCTTGAAAGATGATGCATCCTTAGCGGCATTCTTAATGGCCTGCTCATTGATAGTCAATGTTACATCGTTACCAGTTGCTTTAGTTGTAAGATACGTAGGACTGCCACTCTTAATGCCAAAGTTAACATTACCAGAAGATAAGGATTTAGCCGTTGTAGTACCTGTATCACCGCCAAGTGAAATTGTACGCGCTACAGCAGTTGCAGAATCAGTAATCGATTTCTGTGTTGCCGTATTGAGATCAAATGATACTTGACCATTCGACCCTACTGTTGCCGTTGTAGTAGTACCATTTGTAAAGTTTAGACCATTAGCTAGTTTAACAGTATTGATATTTATACCATTTGCTTTATATGTAATGGATTGATCCGCATTAGCTTGATTGATAACATCTGCTACATTTTGAGCAACTGCTAAACCATTAGCGCCATTAACAGAAACAATACCAGACGAATTTTTCAACTTACCTTGTGTCGTCTTAATTTCTAATGTCTTATTAGCAGCCGTAGTAGTAATAAAAGAATCAGTACTACCTTCAACCGCTAATTTGCTCTTAGATAAATTAACGTCGCCACTACCAGAATTGCCTGTGAAAGCCAGGTTAACACTCTTCAATTGTGCTACGTTAACTGCATCTGTATCTCGTGTGCCAGGTGCTAAACCTACTAACTGTCTAGTATAAGTCCCATCACCAATAGCCACTGCGCCCCACGAACTTATTAATTTAGAGCCAGATAAGGCTGTATACTGGTCAGAGCGCCCAGCATTAGGATTATAACCAGTTTCATTATTAGATATATTAGCTACTGAACCAGCACCTAAAGCCACTCCTTTCTCAACAGTCGAAGATGCTCTAGTACCAATAGCAGTTGCACTCAATGCATTAGCTACTGAGTCTCGTCCAATCGCAACAGCATCTTCAAAACTAGCACTTACATCACGTCCAATAGCTATACTATATCTACCACTAGCAGTAGTTTGATTATATCCATATGCACCAATAGAAAGTGCACCTTCGCCAGTAGCAGTAGCCATTCTACCTAAAGCAGTACTATTATTGCCATCAGCAACAACATCAAGACCAATTGCCACATTATAATCTTGCTTTGCTTGAGCTAGTTTACCTATAGCAACACTATCAACACCAGTGGCAACAGTTCTATTACCTACTGCTACCGCATTTTCTTTTGTTGCTTGGCTACTTCTACCAATAGCAACCGAAGAATCGCCAGTAGCTCTAACACTATCAGTTCCTAATGCTATTGCATAAGAGTTTGTCGCTTCGGCATCATTACCAAGTGCCAAACTATACCCACCCGTAGCCTTTACGTTAGGACCAATAGCTATTGATTCTAACCCTGTAGCACCATCATTATTTTTATTATTTACTGCTGTAGAGTTAATAGACACATATTTTGTTCGCAATGTATCTGCTACCGCATACAATTGAGATCCATTAATTGCATCGGTACTATTAGCAGATACTTCACCTGCTGCCACGTTCTTAATTTGACGTTCAGCACCAGCAGCCCCAACTGAAACTTGCATTCCTGTACCAGATACGATTGGTGCGCCATTCCAAGTTATTGTTTTACCGCCAATAACAGTGAAAGATCGACTTATTGCATTTGTAGCAGTTGTAGAATTACTACCAAGAGCTACAGAATTGTCTAAAGATGCATTGGCATTCGTACCTAACGCTAACGAGTTTTCTTTAGATGCAGCGGCGCTCATACCAAATGCTGAAGAGTACTTTCCAGAGGCGTTCGCGATTGGACCAACTGCAGTTGCATTTAAGGCGCTAGCCGTAGTCTTACGACCGAGAGCAATCGCACTTTCATCTGTAGCAGAAACATCAGTACCAATTGCTACAGTATTAGTTGCAGTCGATTGTGTATTATAACCAAAGCCAATAGATGTAGAACCAGAAGCATTAGATTTTCTACCTATTGCAATAGCATCGGTATTAGACGCAGTTGCCTCTGTACCGATTGCTGTTGCATCTTGTGCGGTTGCTTGTGTGGCACGACCAATCGCAATAGCATTTTTAGCTGTTGCCTTAACTTGTTTTGCAGGAATAACACCTAATGCATCAGTTCCTGCACCAATAGCAACAGAACCTTCACCTTCAGAATTCACACTATAACCAATACCTGTGGCATATTGAGCAGTCGAATTAATAGTTGAGCCTAATGCAACAGTCTGATTTCCAGACGCAGTTGCATAGTAACCTACGGCCGTAGCAGCACCACCACTAGCAGTACTTGTATAACCAAAAGCATTATCATATTGTTTTTTTTGCTTTTGTATCATTACCTACAGCAGTTGCATTATGACCTGTAACAGAGGCACCAGAACCTACGGCTGTCGCATTTTGCTTTGTTACATTCGCATTAGTACCAATCGCAAGGGCATTTAATTCACTCGCTTCAGATTCACTACCAATGGAAACAGCATTTTTGGAACTTGCTTTCGATTTGTAGCCCATAGCAACTGCTGCTTCCCCATTAGCAGTTGTATTGGTACCAAACGCCATCGAATACTTCTGCGTTGCTTGTGCACCAGCACCAACAGCAACCGCATAATCACTTGTTGCAGTAGCGGCTCTACCAGTATTACCTGTTGGTAAATGTGCTGATTCAGAAGTTGTACCAAAAACAAGTGCACCATAGCCTGAACCAGTTGATCCCCACCCTATAGATACAGCATTTTGCTGACTACTAGTATCACTACCAATAGCTATAGCACCATTTTCGTTAGCAGTGGCACCACCAATAGCTATTGCATTATTGCCCAATGCGCTAGCAGTAATACCGCCACCGGCAGAAATAGCAATCCCTTTTGTAGTACTAGGCCCTGAAAAGCTACCATACGCCTCAACCTGCACAGCCTGTCCAGCCATCAACGCCGCCAAAATACTAGCTACAACAATTTTCTTTTTCCCTGTTGTATTCTTAGCCAATTCAGATACTACAACATAGCATTGTTTTGACTTAGACCAAATAACTTTAAAGATTTTATTCATTTTCGCTTCCTTTTCACTAACTAACCTCTCAACTACATGAAATATATTTTCAAAAACATAATGAAGTTTAGCCCTTTGTAGAACAATAAAATCCATTAACTTCTAAAAACCTATGAATTTGATTTTATTATTCTATCATACTCCCCTCATATTTCTCAATTGTAAATTATACGGATTAAGAATATTTAATTCCTATTTCGAATTTTGTCTATTTCTATTTTTTACTTGTATTTACTATGCTCTATATGAATTCTTTATGTATTTTAATTCATATTGTATGTATTTTCATCATATGTAGCATTTCTGCCATTCTCATTATCAATCCGTTATTGATTTCATACAACTTAACCTATACCAAATTGGTTCATTTTATCCTCATTTTTTATAGAAGATTTTTGTTTAAGAAAATGTATCGATATATTTTTAAGTAATCAGATAAATTATTTAATATTGATTTATACTTTATGCACAAAAAAGCCACTCCTTACTACAAGGAGTGGCTTTCATAAAATACATATACATACAAAATTATGTGTAAACTTATAAATCAGTCTTTTTTACATATTATATTGTTGTTTTTAGAGAGAATACAAATGTACTTTGTGCGGAAACCAAGTTGATTTTGCTATGCAAATTTTGCATATATGCCCTATACATCTTTTGTGCCTCTTCCACAGATACAATATCAAAGGTAATTCCATCCCCAATAGGTAACTGGCTAAGTCTAGGCAAATCCGCCGTAATAACGGTGCCGATTTTTGTATAGCCTCCCGTTGTTTGCCGATCCGCCATAAGGATAATTGGATTCCCATCAGATGGAACTTGAATCGATCCAAATACAGCGCCATCGGAGATGATATCGGCGCCGTCGATGTGTTCAACAGGGGCTCCATCTAACCTAAATCCCATGCGGTCGCATTGAATGGTTAATGTATAGAGTTCACTGCGAAAATTACGAATACCCGTTTCTGTAAAGTGCTTAGCTTGCGAGCCCAGTACAACGCGCAGCGGTTCATGGCATTCACGGCCGCCCCGATTAAATAGAACCGTATTAAATAAATGATTTGATTCTCTAGTATAGTCGCAGATGATAGTATCACGCATGCAGTCCTTTAAACGCACTTCATCGCCCGCCGCTAAGGGACGTCCCTCAACTCCGCCAATATTCGCTTTTGTATGTGTCGCCACGCTACCGTTGATTTCGGGCACATCAATACCTCCGGCGAAGGAAATATACATGCGCACCCCACATTGGCTAAAGCTACCAGAGATTACATCGCCGTCATGACAGACAAAAGGAATGTACCGCGGCACCTCTACATTATTAATGATAGGCCTCATGTCGGCGCCTGTGAAAGCAACAATGCATGTACCTTTCACCTTCAGCGTAGGACTGAGTACGGTACACTCCAAAGCACCTACTGGTGTCGTATTCCCTACGAGGGCTTGCCCGATAGCATAGCTTTCACCATCCATAGGACCTGCCACGGGCATGCCATATTGTTGAAAGCCTACGCGTCCTCCGTCTTGCACGGTGGTCATCATACCAGGCGCAACCACCTCAAAGGACGCACTCTTATATTCACTTACCGCCACGGAGGTCACCTACCTTTACATGATACACAACGGGCTTAAAAGAAGTGCCCAATTTCTTAATACAGTGGAACGCACTTTCATCAATAGGAACATAGCGCACATAATCGCCCGCCTTGAGAAGGGCCGCCTGTTCTCGCGACTCATCGTACATGGATACCGGTGTACGTCCTATGATTTGCCAGCCACCAGGGGAATCCGACGGATAGGTGCCGGTCTGCTCCCCTGCGATGCCTACAGATCCTGCAGGAATATGCGTGCGCGGCGAGGACAAGCGAGGTGTAGCAATGCGCGGATCCATGCCACCTAGATACGTAAAGCCCGGAATAAAGCCCATCATATACACGAGATAATCCGTGCCGCTATGAATGCTCACCACATCGGCCTCTGTCAAGTGATTATGAGAGGCTACAAATCCAATGTCTGGGCCAAATTCACCACCATAGACGGTCGGTATTTCTATGACCGTCACTAGTTCACTTTCATTAGATTGGATAGGATGCGTACAGATAGGTTCAAGAATGCGACACAGTTCAGCATAGGTGTAGCGCAATGCATCATACTGAATGAGAAGCGCACAATAGGTAGGCACCATCTCAATGATTCCCTCTAAATGGAGGCTTTCAATACCCGCTACAGTCTGACGGATACGCTGATTAGTCTTAGGCTCAATAACTTGACCAAATTCGATGGAGATAGCACTATCTCCAACAGGTGAAATTGTGGGATTCATGATGTCCCCCTAACCTAATAATTTCGCAATACCTTGCAAGGATGTAACGCCGATATAAGCAGTCACAAGCACGACAATCCAGCCTGTATAGAATAAAACCGGATTGTGCTTATAGTCCCCTACGATATTCGTCTTACGCGTTGCCAATAACATAACAGCTAAGGTAACAGGCAAAATCAAACCATTCACAGAGCCTGCCACGATTAATAGTGTAGCCGGTTTACCGATAAAGATAAGAATACATGTGGACACGAAGATGAATGCCATGATGGTCAATTTTTCATACCGTTCCACCACCTTGAACAAGGTTTTAAGGAAGGATACCGATGTATAGGCAGCACCCACAACAGATGTCAACGCAGCGCAGAAGAATACGATACCGAATAATTTATGACCGATTTCACCAGCACCAAGTAAGAATGCAGAACCTGCTGGATTCTTTGGATCTAATGTAAAGCCCATGGATACGACGCCGAGTACGGCCAAGAATAGCAATATACGAACGATGGCGTCTACAGACATACCCATGAAGGCAGCACGACGCACATCCTTTAAATGTTCGCGACCTGTAATGCCCGCATCAATCAAGCGATGGCCGCCGGAGAATGTAATGTACCCGCCTACGGTACCACCGATAAGGGTGATCGTAGCTAGCCAAGCGTAATGTGTTGGCACGATGGCATGCGTTACAGCCTCTGCTACAGGAGGGTTCGTAGAAAACGCTACATAGCCGATGAGGGCTAGCATTACTGTGCCCAAAACCTTCGCTGTATTATCGAGGACACCGCCCATTTTAGGAGACGCAAATAATAAAATACCCAAGATACCACTGATGGCCGCTGCCGTCGTCGTATCGATACCGAATACGATGTTAAGGCCCATGGATGCACCGCCAATATTGCCGATGTTAAACGCAAGACCCCCAAGGGAGATTAAGAACGCTACTACATAACCAAGCCCTGGCAATACCTTATTCGCAATATCTTGGCCCCGCATTTTAGATACGCCGATAATGGTCCACACATTGAGCTGTGCAATGATGGAGAAAATAACGGACACCATGATAGCGAACGCGAAATCCGCCTTCAGCTCACCTGTAAACGCCGCCGTTTGTAATATAAATCCTGGCCCAATAGAGGACGTGGCCATCAAAAATGCTGCCCCTAAGAGGACAGATAAACTCGCTTTACCTGTAATCGGTTTCATACTGACTCCTTTTATCTATTCTGATTCTATCTATTCTTATACAATCGATTGTAATCTATCGATTCTGAAAATTCGCTACCACGACACCTGCCTTAGTGAGGCCTTCACGAATATACTTTGTGAAAGCTATCGCTTTCGGATTATCGCCATGAACGCATATGGAATCGGCCACAATATCGATTGTTTTGCCCGTATTCGTTACGACCTTGCCTTCTTGCACCATCATGAGTACTCGTTCCAAAGCCTCTTGCGGGTCTTTTATGAAAGCCCCCTCTTCCGTACGGGGCACCAAGGTGCCTTCCTCTGTATAACCGCGGTCTGCAAAGACCTCTTGGATCACAGGGATACCTCGTCGCTCGGCCTCTTTGGCTATGTAACTACCGCTGAGCACCATGGCTCGAACATTGGGATTCACCGCTTGTAAACCATCTAACACGGCATCAGCTAATTCCGGCGTTACACACGCTATGTTATAAAAAGCACCATGTAATTTCATATGCTGCAACTCTACATCATACTGATTGCAAAATCCTTGCAACGCACCGAGTTGGTAGATCATATACGCCCGTGCCTCATCAGGACTCACCGCCATCTTGCGGCGCCCAAATCCCATTAAATCAGGATATCCCGGATGGGCCCCTACGGCTACGCCCTTCTCCTTGCACATCTTAACAGTGGCTTCCATAATGAGAGGATCCCCTGCATGCCAACCACAAGCCACATTGGCACTAGTGACGTGATTTAACACCTCACTATCCATGCCCAATGTATAATTGCCAAAGCTTTCACCTAAATCACTATTTAAATCTATGTATTGTTTCATATTCTATACCTCTAAAATGTCTATATTCTTGCTTATTCATTTTCTATCAATAGTTCATTCAATGCGAAGTATTTCCCATTGAACTCAAATGTATATCTCATGGAACTCATATAGATACTCATCTTTCTTTTTAATTCTATAGAATATAGTTTGTAGTAAGATTATACAAATTATGAGGTTCACAATTCAAGTAGTTTTCTCATGTATACAAAATTCTTAGCATGTATTCATGTATACATAATCCAACTTATATAAATATCTATGCAAAATGTGATTTTTCCTACATTTATCGGCATACGATAAACTATAAAATGCCATATACACGCAAAAAAGCACTCGACACAATGTCGAGTGCTTTCACCATCAATAGGACTATTGTTATATATGTGTATATGGAGAGAGTTGTAAGGGATTCAATGAAAGGGTCAATAGCCTACCGATTATTTATTGTCCTTGGATGCAGCATCATCAGCTTGTTTGCTGTCATCTGCAGATGTATCATCACCGGATTTAGCATCGGATATGTTAGCAGTATCTTTATCGCTAATCACAATATGACCATCTTTCACATCTGCAAGCAAGTGTTTTACATCGATGTGGTCTAAGTAGAAATCTGTTACATTATCGCGAATTTCAGTTTCGATAACACGACGTAATGGACGAGCGCCCATTGCTTTATCGTAACCTTGTTCCATCAATAAAGCTTTAGCATCATCTGTAACATCTAAGGTGATACCTTTTTTAGCTAATGTTTTATTTACTTGGTTCAACATCAAGTCTACGATTTTCTTCAAATCATCTTTGCTTAAGTGATTGAATTCAATAACACCGTTGAAGCGGTTCAAGAATTCTGGACGGAAGTATGGTGCAATACGTTCCATGATGTCAACTTTGCTTTCATCTTGAGCATCGCTGCCAAAACCAAAGCCTGCATTAGATGTAGCAATGATAACAGTATTTTTGAAGTTTACTGTGTTGCCTTGACCATCTGTTAAGCGACCGTCATCCAATACTTGTAAAAGCAATGTAATAACTTGAGGATCTGCTTTTTCAATTTCATCGAAAAGAACGATGGAATATGGATTACGACGAACACGTTCAGTCAATGTGTTTGAGTTATCTTCGTAGCCTACATAACCTGCTGTAGCACCAATCAATTTGGATACAGCTGTGCGATCGCTGTACTCGGACATGTCGAGGCGGATGATAGCATCTTTATTACCGAACATATCAATAGCTAATTGTTTAGCCAATTCAGTTTTGCCTACACCAGTAGGACCTACGAACAAGAAGCTACCAATTGGACGGTTGCCTTCGTCAAAGCCCGCGCGGTTACGGCGGATAGCGCGAGATACAGCCTCTACAGCTTTATCTTGACCGATAACATTTGCTTCCAAACGAGATTTCATGTCTTTCAAGCGTTCAATATCAGACGCGCCCATTTGAGATACAGGGATACCTGTCATTCTTTCAACAGCTTCTGCTACGTCGTTTACTTGAGCTACTACTTTTTGATTTTCTGTATGATTATCAAGCTCTGCTTGTAATTTTTGAATACGCATTTTTTCGTTGATAGCGGATTCATAATCTTCTTTTTGAGCATATTCCTCTTGTTTTGCTTTAGCATCTGCAATATCTGCTTCTAATGTTTTTATATCAGTTACAGGATGTTGGGATGCCAAGTGCGCTGCAGTTACGTCGATCAAGTCGATTGCTTTATCTGGTAAACTGCGTTGAGGAATGTATTGTACGGAATAATCTACCGCTGCTTTCAACACAGCATCAGGTAATTCAATGTTATGATGCGCTTCGTATAATGGACGAATACCTTGCAAGATTTTGAAAGTATCTTCTGCAGATGGTGCGTTTACTTTTACTTCATTGAAACGACGAGCCAAAGCAGCGTTTTTCATAATTGTATTGCGGTATTCATCTTGTGTTGTAGCACCGATTACGGATAATTCACCACGAGAAAGAGCTGGTTTTAAGATATCTGCTAAACCTTTGGAGCCTTGACCGTCACCAGTGGAACCAGCACCTAAGATTTGGTGGATTTCGTCAAAGAACAAGATGATATTGCCAGCGGCTTTTACCTCTTTAATAAGGTTTTGAATGTTTTCTTCGAAAGAACCACGATATTGAGTACCTGCTTCTAAGCCAGAGATATCGATGGAAATGATTTCTTTATTTCTAATAGCAGCTGGTACATCGCCATTTACAATAGCTTGTGCCAAGCCTTCTACTACAGCAGTTTTACCTACACCAGCATCACCTACGAGTACTGGATTGTTTTTAGTACGACGTGCCAAGATTTCTGCTGTTTCTTGAATTTCTTTATTACGACCAATTACAGGATCGAGTTTGCCGTCACGAGCTTGGTCAGTCAAGTTAGTACCTAAACGAGCGAGGATACCATCTTGTTTAATTTTACCTTGTTTTGCAGCTTGAGCAGCTTGCATTTCTTCGTTAGATGGCAAGCGACCAGTTTGACGATAATAAGCAAACTCCTCAGGAGTTACTTCACGACCATTAATTTGATATCTACGGTTCTCTGTAGAATAACCACCCATATTCCCCATCAATTGATTAAACAAATCATTCATGCTAGCAAATTCATTACCAAAATTATTGAAATTGTTGTTCATATATATTACCTCACTTATGTATCACTACATTTAACTATTTGACTAATACTATAATTACTAGGTTTTATTAACCTTATGTCATTATAATAATCCTAATAAGTCAAAAAGTCAATAGGTCAAAAAGATTTTTTTGACTTATTTTTGACTTTTATTTGATCAATATATTTTGAAGGCAAAAATATAGATAAATACTGGGTTTATGAAAGGTTATGAAATCTGAACTTTTGAGTTATTTGTAATAAATAATAAAAAGCGGATAGCCCATTACGAACTATCCGCTTAATTTCTTTGGTGATCCAGGAGGGATTCGAACCCCCGACCCACGGCTTAGAAGGCCGTTGCTCTATCCAACTGAGCTACTGAACCATGTGGATTACCTATATATGTAATTATCTATTATAGTATAAATTATGTACTATGTATCGTCAACTGTACTTTATATGAGTTTACCCTAAAAAAGGCAAAAAAAAATGGAGCGGGTGAAGGGAATCGAACCCTCGCGACCAGCTTGGAAGGCTGGGGCTCTACCATTGAGCTACACCCGCAAATAAAAAATGGTCGGAGCAGCAGGATTCGAACCTGCGACCCCCTGGTCCCAAGCCAGGTGCGCTACCAAACTGCGCTATGCCCCGTCATTCATTACTTTGCCATTATAGCAAACCCGGTAGTTGATGTCAACCACTACTTTTGCTGAGTTTTACTCGTCTTTGAGCACCTCTCTGCAACGAAATTTATTATATCATTAGACGAAAAATCTGACAAGTAAATTTTTATAATTTCATCAAAAATTTATCTTTATTATACAAAAATAGGCTGCCTAAGCAGCCTATTTCTATATGTTAATTATTAGCCTTCGTAGCTACCATCTTCTACTACGCCAGGTTTTTTAGCAATACCTTGTTTTACAGCAACTTCAGCAACTGCTTTTGCAACAGCTGGAGCTACACGTGGATCGAATACGGATGGCATTACGTTTTCTTCGTTCAATTCGTCATCTGGAATCAAGTGAGCCAATGCCTCAGCAGCAGCCAATTTCATTTCGTCAGTGATTTGGGATGCGCGAACATCGATAGCACCGCGGAATACGCCTGGGAATACCGCTACGTTATTGATTTGGTTAGGAGCGTCGGAACGACCTGTACCAGCAATTCGGATACCAGCAGCTTTCATATCAGCGTATGTTGCTTCTGGATTAGGGTTAGCCATTGCAAATACGATTGCATCATCAGCCAAGTTTTCCAAGATTTCTTTTGTGAAAGCACCTGCCGCGGATACGCCAAGAAGAATGTCAGCACCTTTAGCATTTTCAGCCAAGTTGCCATGTTTTTCTTCAAGACCAAGCAAGTCAATCAATTCAGCTTGTAAGGAATCAAGACGTTTGTAATCTTTGTGCAATACGCCAGAGGATACCAATACAGTGATATCTCGAGCACCTGCAAGGTATAACAAGCGAGCAATATTAGCACCAGCTGCACCTGCACCGTTTACAACGATTTTAGCTGTAGCTAAATCTTTTTTTACTAAACGAAGAGCGCCTTTTACGCCTGCTAAACAAGCGATAGCTGTACCGTGTTGGTCATCATGGAATACAGGAATTTCCAATTCTTCTTTTAACCGATTTTCGATTTCGTAGCATTTAGGAGAGGAAATGTCTTCCAAGTTGATACCAGCAAAGTTTTTTTGCAATAATTTTACAGTGTTGATCAAAGTATCAGCATCTTTTGTATCTACAACTAATGGAATGCAGTCTACATCGCCAAATTTTTTGAACAACAAGGATTTACCTTCCATTACAGGCAATGCAGCAGCAGCGCCAATATCACCAAGGCCAAGTACACGAGTACCGTCGGATACAACAGCAACCATGTTGGAACGACAAGTTAATTCGAAGGATTCTGCTTCGTTATCTTTAATGCGCAAGCATGGCTCTGCTACACCTGGTGTGTAAGCAACGGACAAGTCATGAGCATCTTTTAATTCATATTTAGTTCCTACTGTGAGGAAGCCTTTTAATTCACGTTTTTTTTGTACTGCTAATTCACGTACGTCCATAATAATTCTCCTTTTGAATCACAACGCACACATTATCTATTTCGTATTTGGTATTAATTATTAATACCCCTTACATCTTCATTATACAGAATCTATACAAACATTACAATATTTTTCGATATAGTTTTCCGAAAATTTTAGAATTGATTACGCTTTCACAGATGGCAAGTTACGGCCATAGAAAATTTCTGTCATTTCTTGTTTTAATTGATGCTTGATTTCCTTGATTTCACGAGCGCTCAATTCGGATTCAGTAATACCAAATAGGTAGTTATCTAAATCAAATTCTTTAAGCATCATCTTCGTATGGAAAATATTCTCTTGGTATACGTTAACATCAATCATATTGTACAAATTACGAGTTTTTGCATTGATGTAGTTTTGAATCGAATTGATGCGGTGATCGATATAAATTTTCTTCCCTGATACATCACGCGTAAAGCCACGAACATGATAATCCAAAGTGAGAATATCTGAATCAAAGCTCTTAATCAAATAATTAAGCGCATTAAGCGGAGAAATTTGACCACATGTAGATACTTCAATATCTGCACGGAATGTACTCACCCCTTTGTGCGGATGACTTTCAGGATAGGTATGAACAGTCAAATGGGATTTATCCAAGTGCATTACCACATCTTCTTTCTCAATTTCTTCTTCAGAAATCAAAATCGTAACGGATGCACCTTGTGGATCATAGTCTTGCTTCGCCACGTTCAAAATATTAGCGCCAATGATATGGCTAACCTCCGTCAAAATAGATGTTAAACGCTCTGCATTGTATACTTCATCAATATATTGAATATATTGTTTTTTCTCTTCCTCTGTACGAGTATAACAAATATCATAAATATTAAAACTCAACGTCTTTGTGAGATTATTAAAACCATATAATTTCATTTTAGGCTTTGCTTTAACTGGTGTATCCATGATATGCCATAACCCTTTCCATGCATAGACTTACTATTATTCGTGAAAGTTATCTTTTCTTCTTTCACCATTATACTAAATAATTTCTTGTTTATATATAAATTCTACATCAAATTGTCCTTCGTCATAGGTAACTATAGCAAAGGTACCACCCGATTTATCGCGAGGCAGCGATAGGCTGCCGGGATTTACAAAAAGAATTTTACCCACTCGCACCGCATCATGACGATGTGTATGCCCTGCCACAATAAGGTGAGCCCCCATCGCTCGTCCAAGGTGGATGAGGTCCCCCGATTGATTATAATAGGATACATCATGACCATGGGTCATGTAAATATAGGTATCCTCTAAAGGAATCAACTGTTCCCTAGGCTCGAGCGGCTGCACACGGTCATTATTGCCGCGAACAGCATATACCGGTACATCTGTATGTTCCTGCATATACCGTGCATCATCGCCCAAATCTCCTGCATGAAGCCACATATCAATATCTTGTTCAGCCGTTGCCGCTAACACAAGGTCGATATCTTCAAGGTACCCATGGGTGTCACTAATAATACCTATCCGTTTCATCCATTCACCTTCGCTACCAATTGTTGTAATGCTTTACCACGATGGCTAATGGATTCCTTCGTATCGATATCGAGTTCCGCCATCGTTTTTCCAAATTGAGGTACATAAAAATATGGATCATAACCAAAACCATTTGTACCGATTGGCGTATCTTGAATTTCACCATCGCAAGAGGCTTCTGAGGTTAAACTGGAGCCATCTGGATAGACTAGTGCTAGTGCACACACATAATGAGCCGTCCGGTTAGCTTTGCCTTGTAGTTCTCGAATCAACTTTTGATTATTTGCTTCATCATCACCATGCGAACCAGCATAACGTGCAGAATATACGCCAGGTTCACCTTCTAGAGCATCAACAGTTAATCCTGAATCATCCGCTAAACAAGGTAACCCTATTTTTTCGCTATAATATTTAGCCTTGAGAATGGCATTTTCCATAAAGGTTGTGCCTGTTTCCTCAGGTTCTGGAACTGTGGCAACCTCTTTTACAGGCACACAGGTAATGTTCATATGAGAAAAGGCCCGTTCAAACTCGCGGATTTTTCCCTTGTTACCTGTTGCTAGCACAATACGCTCCATATTACTTATCTCCTTCAGACGCCATAGCTGGTGCATCAGGATACACCTTACCGATTTTATCCGCTACAGAGCCTAATACGTCTCGTTGGTTTGCCATCAATTCATCGGTTGCCGCTTCTGCAAGGTCTAATAGTGCATTGAGTTCGTCGCGGCTAAATGTGCCATGTTCACCTGTACCTTGTACCTCGATGAGATTACCTGCACCAGTACGTACCACATTCATATCCACAATGGCAGCGCTATCCTCTTCGTAGCATAAATCCGTAATCGGACCATCAGGTCCGATACCTACAGAAATGGCTGCACAGAAATCGGTAATTGGAAATTTTCCAAAGCCTCCAAAGGTATAGTCGATAGCATCGACGAGGGCAACAAAAGCACCTGTAATCGATGCAGTACGCGTACCACCATCTGCTTGGATAACATCACAATCTACAGTAATCGACCGTTCACCAAGAGCTTTTAAATCAACAACCGCACGCAATGCTCGACCGATTAAACGTTGAATTTCAACAGTACGACCCGTTTGTTTACCACGAGCTGCCTCACGACTTACACGTGTTTTTGTAGAACGTGGCAACAAGGAATACTCTGCAGTCACCCAGCCTTGACCGGAACCTTTTAGCCAGCGCGGTACATTTTCCTCGATAGTAGCTGTACAAATGACCTTTGTTTTACCACATTCAATAAGTACAGAACCTTCTGCATATTCCGTAAAATGTCTCGTTATCTTAATTGGTCTCAATTGACCAGCTGTTCTATTATCGCTGCGCATCACAATGCCTCCCTTGTAACCATATTATATATTCTTTAGCACGATGCATATAGCCGAATTACGACATTAGTAACGCCCCTTATACAAAGGGGCGTCTTATTATTTATTCTATTATAGCACGAAATGACGATTATATTCGATATATGACGACATCATTTCCCTTTTAGTTCTATTTGTCCACTACCTAATGGATCTACCACAACATAGCGTTGAATCCCACCTCGCTGTTGTACCTTTCGGGCTTCTGTGAAAGCCTCTTCTCTCGTCGCATCATCAGCTTGCCAAGGAATGAACATAGCGTACACACTTTGTTTTGCATACGGGCCATAGTTACCATAGGACTCTATGCTGTGCCATCCTATCTTATCCTCATAGAGACGTACCGTTTCACGTCGTTGTTCTTGTACGCCGGACTCATCATAATAGACAGAATAATCATGTACCCATCTATCTGTATGACCAACAAGAGCCTCCCGTGCCATTTCATCACGACGTGCCCATTGCTGTTTCCATTTAACAATGAGATCATCTATATATTTCGTTACATTAGCCGATTGATGTTGCTCTACATAATTTGGTTCAATAACACGACTATAATCTAGGCCGGCCATGGATAAGATTATCCCTGTATTTACATAGGGCAAGGCCTCCTGTACAGAATAGCCACCTTCAAGTACAGCGACATCTGCTTGCAATAAATCCACTAATTCTGCATATCCCTTAGCGGTCACATTCATATTCGCTAATGGATCTGAGAAGTGATTATCCTGTCCTGCCGAATTAATGACAATATCCGATTTAAATTCATGTAGAATCGGCAATACAAGTTCGCGCATCACCTTTAATAGACCTTCATCACCCGTGCCCGGTGGTAATGGAATATCTATATTAGCCCCAATGGCTTGAGGGCCTCCGAATTCATCCATAAATCCGGTACCCGGATATAAGGTCCGTCCATCTTGGTGAAAGCTTATATACAATGTATCTGGGTCATGGTAGAACACGTCTTGTGAGCCATCACCATGATGTACATCTGTATCTACGATAGCTACGCGTTTCACACCATAGGTTTGACGTATATGTTGAATCATAACGGCTTCGATATTGATGGTACAGAATCCACGGATGCCATGAACCATAGCCATCGCATGATGCCCTGGCGGTCTAACGAGAGCAAAGGCTCTATCTACTTCACCTTGTAATACTGCATCAGCTGCAGCAATGGCACCACCAGCAGATACGCGATGCGCATCGGTCACCCACGACTGTAAATCAGGGGCACCAACGTGGACACGTTCTATTACATCCCAATCTGCTACGATAGGATTGTATTCTCGAATATTGGGTACATCTAGTAACCCTTCTTCTACGATTTGATCCCGCGTATACAGCAAGCGCTCTTGTCGTTCGGGATGAGTGGCGGAAATTTTCCAATCAAAGGCAGGAAAAAATACGAGGCCTAATGAAGAATGTTCTATTGCACTTGCCGGCACGATTCCATTTCGTACACGGTAACTGTCCTTATGATTCCACATAACTACTCACCCCCGCTTGTAATTGAACTTTCACAGTTATAATGCGTTCCATTGATTGCCATCCATCTACTACCGGAAAATCTTCTACACTAATAGTTTCTATGTCAGGTATTACATCTGAAGCAACTAAGCCTTGTTCTTTGGCAGCCTCACGCAATAGACTATATGCAACCTCTTCTACGGCTTGGGCTGAGCGTAGATGACTAGATGTATCTTGAATACCTAATTCAGGAACCACCATGGTGCGCCGTTTTGTATCGACATGAATCGTAATGGCCATAGTATGATTAGCCACACCTGCACCAATAGCATTTGCCACCGCCGCATCAGACGGAATGTGGATAGGCAATCCTAATTGGTCTCCGATGATAGGACCTAGACTTGCGGCTGTACCGCCAACGATGACAAGCTGTGCTGGCACAAATGGATCTGGATGCACAATATCAGCCACTACATAAATAGGTCGTTTATTTTCGTTCGCTACTACCGTATCAATACCCTCTTGAATCACCTGTACCGCTACATTTACGATACGTTGGGCCATAGTAGTAGCATCTATAGTGCTATCAATTTGAGCAATCCCATCATAGGCCTTTTGTCCGTCACCATACTGGGCTTTTCCAAGAACAATAAGGGCATCCCCTAATGTTGGTTCTTTGCCACCAAGTGCAACAGATGGACCTACACGTTCTGGACCTACCGTAAGATTTCCGTTATTATAACGCACCACTGATTCGCCACCAATACCGACGGATGTCACTGCAAAGGAACGCACCGCACTTGGATAATTACGAATGGATACCCCCTCTTTTGTCATAAGGGGCTTCCCTTGTTTCCATAAGGATATATCTGTTGTAGTACCACCTATATCTAGGGCCACTGTATGCCCTAATGTAGCGCTACGCAATGCTTCTAGGCCTAGTACTGTCGCAGCAGGGCCTGTAAATACGGTTTCTACAGGAACCGAAGCAATCGTATCGATAGGCAATGAACCACCATCAGCCTTTAATATATACACTGGGGCTGTAATATTATGTGCAACCAATGCATCACGCACCGCTTGTCTGAAGCGATTAAACACGTCCGTTACAGCACTATTAAAATAGGCACTAATTGTGCGTCGAGGAAAATTAAGATTGCCACTTAGAGAGCTACCTGTCGAAATAGTGTCATACATAGCACTCAGAGCATTTGTAACATCTAGTTCTTCCTTAGGGTTTCGAACGCCAAATTTAGCAGATACGGCCGCTAAATTGGTGCCACTCCGAGATTGCACCGTATGAGCAATATGATTAATAGCCTCACATTTCGTCGATTCTACTACAATCCCTCTATGATCTGTATAGCCCTTTAGATACACGGGCCTTACGGGAAATATATCGTCCACATTTCGGCCTGGCCCCGCTACAACATAGAGGTCTACCGGTTGTTCCTTATGTTCTACAATCGTATTCGTAACAACTGTAGTAGATAATGTAACCTGTTCAATCTGCGCCGAGTCTATATCGACTAATACAGCACCTAAGGCCTCTGTAATACCGTTCATGAGATTATCTTTTGTGGTACGTCTCTTTGCCCAAGAAACGACGTTTGCACCGTCTATGATAACGGCATCTGTAAAGGTACCACCTACATCTATGCCTAATAACATACTATCCTCCTAACTATGCTTTCACATTGTAAGCATGGGACTAGACTTTCACAATATATATCGTGCTCATAACGTTTATTATCTCATATACAACAAAAGAGACCGCCGGAACAGTCTCTTGTTGCTACATATCTAGACTTACCAGTTTCTGCACCGGAAACATCGAGAATTTCTTATTTTGCTGCCGAAACGGAAGCATAGTTTTTAATGATAACGATTGGTGTCATTTGACTATCATTACCAAATGGATTATCAATCAACAATTGAGCAATCTTATTTGCATCAATGCCGCGGCTTGTACCGAGAATTGCAGAGCGTTTCAAATCATTCACGTCCGCCACAACAGCGCCGTAGCAACCAGTACGTTGAACGATTTTTTCAGCTACCTTATCTGGATCTTTAGGACCAAATACGATATGTTTATCGAACGGAGGCATTGTGCCAGTTACGTCATCGGTTAAGGATGCAGCACGAGCAATTGCATAGAACACGCCCGGTTTACGGAACGCTTTAGCTATAGCGCCTAAGAAGAATGCACCTAACACCTTCCATTTACCATCTAGGTTCATTGCAGATTGCATACCATAAATGGATGCCATAGATCCATCCGGATGAATAAAGCGGTTAATCATGCGTGCTTGCCAACATACATCGAGTTCTTCTGGACGTGTAAAGCGACCTTGTGTAATCGCTACAACGGATTCTGCTACACATACGATGTCTTCTGGTCCAATGTTGTGACCACCAAATTCAACGATAGCATCAACGATGTCATCATTATCTGTAAGAATACGTGTGGGAACACATACTAATTCTAATTCTGCCATTGTTATGCCTCCTTAGTGAACTAATGCTGCTTGTACTTCTTCAGCAGTTAAACGAATACGTTGTTTATCAATATGATAGTCCGTACGACCTACGATTTGGTAGTAAATATCGATATCCATGTAAGGGAATCCCTTAATATCTTCACGGATATTGCCATTTTGGCCAGTCAATGTAACGTAAATACGAACCGTGCCACCTTTGCGAGGTTTAATAATAATGGCTTCAAAATACCCATCGTGACGCGGACGGTCGATATCCATCGCCCAAGCATCTACCTTCACTGCGTCAAAATGTTCTTCTGGTAACAATGTACGAGGGAATAAATCCATAATGGTGCCAAGTTGTCGACCTTTATTTACAAATGGCACATCGCAGAACAATGTCATAGAGCTCATGTTCATGTCTGCCAACTGAAAGTTTGTTTTTCGTTTCGCTAACAAAATAACACGTTCATTACCTTGTTTGAATACGAATAAACGGAACAATAAATACAAAACAGCTATGATAACTGCAATGGCAACTATCACATTCAATATGTTATAAAACCACATGAGAATTCTCCTTTATAGTGTAATCAATTCCACAGAAAAATTATCCGTATCTAAGAATTGGGCCCCTAAATCAGCACCGAGAACGATATCCTTTGTAAAATACAAGGTACTATGACCTTGCTTCGTAGACGGATTATGCAAATTATTGCTATCCATCGTTCGTTTAACAAGATCACTGGTCTCATAAGCAGGGTCGATATAGCGGATGCTATCGCCCGATAATTCTTGGAGCACTGATTTGACGAATGGGAAATGAGTACACCCCAATACAACAACATCAATATCGCGTTCTAGCATAGGTGCTAAATATTCTTTAGCCGCCTCACGCACAGCATCATCCTGTAAATGGCCTTGTTCAATTAAACCTGCTAGTTCTGGACACGGTTGTTCCCACACAAATACTTCATGGTCAATTTCCATAGCCACATGCTTATGAATATGACTATTCACGGTGGCAACCGTCGCCATAATACCGATGGTATTACTATTACTTTCACGAATAGCTGTCTTAACACCTTGCGACACGCCGATAACCGGCACATTTACACGGCTACGAACCTCATCAAGGGCTACTACGGTAAAGGTATTACAAGCAATAACCATCAGTTTCACCGGAAGTTGATGCAGTGTTTCTGCTATACGACATGCAATTTCTGTAATTTCCTCAGTCGGTCGATTGCCAACGGGGTTATTAGCATTATCTCCTATATAGATGAAGTCTTCATTGGGAAATTGTTCTTGAAGGATCTTCAAAACGGATAGACCTCCTACACCGGAGTCAAAGACACCGATGGGCAGTCGTTGTGTATCTATATTAGTCATGAGGCATCTCCTCAACAGCATTTACAATAGGTTGATAAAATTTATCCTCTAATCGTATGATTTTTCCAGACGATTTAGACATAAATGCGTTCTTAGTCTCCCCCGTTGCCAATAGAGCACCATCACTGGCGCGTCGCATACGGTATTTGAATACCATTTGAGCTCGAGTCATTTTGACTAAATACGTTTCTATATTAATCGTATCATCAAACCGAGCTGGTTCCTTATAGTTACACGATACATTCATGATTGGAAATACTATGTCCTCGTCCATCATGTCCCATAGAGTTACGCCGATGTGACGAAGAAATTCAATACGCGCCATTTCAAACCACCGAAAATGATTGCTGTGGTGGGCAATCCCCATCATATCGGTTTCATAAAAACGGACGTTAATTGTCGCTGTATACATTTATTCATCCTTCTTATTACAATATAAATTTAATTGTATATCTATTAACAAAGGGTGTCAAATAAACAAAGGCAGTCCAACCAATAAAAATGATTAAACTGCCTTTTCTATGTACTTGTTAACGACCAAAAGGGAATAACTTTTTCGCTTGTTCTTCATGGGTTGTTTTGATATAGCGATTGGCCACTTTGAAAGCAATGCCAAGAATAGCTACATCATCCACCCAACCAAGGCCCGCAATCGTGTCGGGAATGACATCAATTGGTAGGATTAGATACCCTAAGGCGCCGGCTAAAATAGCCTTTACATATTTCGGTGTATCTTGATCGCGTAAGCACAAGAATAACACCACTGCTCTTTGTACAAAGGCAAGTTTTTTACCATATCGTGTTGCAAACGCTAAAAAGCGTGATTCACTAAAATACTTGCCATATTTGATAATTTTTAATGGATTCATAACAATCCTTCCAATTATTTACGGAAACCGTTAATTGTGGATTTTGTTGTTTCTTTAACAGTTTCAACAGCTTGGAAAGCCGTATCTTTTGCAGTTTCAACAGCTTGAGCTGCCGTAGTTTTTGCGTTTTCAACAGCTACTTGAGTTGTTGCTTTTGCTACTTCTACGCCACCTTTAGCCAATTCTTTTGCTGTATCCAAAGTTTCTTTTGCTACATCGATCTTTTCTTTCGCTGCATCAGTAACTTTAGCAACTGCTTCTGCTGCATGGTCATGAAGTTGGTATTTTGTTTCTGTGTTCCATTTTTCGATAGCAGGTGCCACTTTGTCGGCATATACTTGCTCTAATTGTTCTTTAGCAAGACCTGTTTCATTGGCAATACCAGCCCATACGTCGCGTTGACATTGAGTGAAAGGAATGCTTGCAGCTGCATCGCGAGCAATTTCACCAGCAATAGCTTTACCGTTTTCATAAAATTCAGCGATCATAGGTTTGTAGCGTTCAATATCGGATGGCATACCATCTTCAATCCAAATATGTGCTACTTTACCGATAGCATATGTTAAACCAACAGCTACAGGTACGCGAACTGCTTTCACAGGAACTAATAGGGAAATTGCAGCTGTAGCAATAGCTGTGCTCAAACCACCTACTAAACCTACAACAGCACCTGTTTGTAATTCTACATCATACAAATGTGCAATGCGAGTCACCATGTATGTTGCATTTGTGCATAAAGCAACATTGCTAAATTTAGGGGATAAAGCTAACACAGCAGCACGACCAGCGCCCCAGAAAATAAACTGTTCAACTTGATAATTTAAATCTTGACCACCATCGCTAAGCGGTTCAATTGTAACGCCATTATATTCTGCCATAATCGTTCTCCTTTTTCTCCGGATTCCACTTGTGAATGTATGTTTTATTCATTAGTATTATTATACCATTCTCAATGTAGAATTGAAATGAATAATATATATTTTTACCTGTATAAATGGGTGTATTATGACTATTAGTAATAGATAAACATCAATGCATTACCAACTTGTAAGACCACCATCAATAGTCCAAGCTGCACCCGTTACAAAAGAAGCCTTGGAACTTATCAAAAATGCAATAACTTCACCAATTTCATGAGGTTTTGCGATACGGCCTAATGGATAATGCTGTCCCATTTCCTCCTTTGCTTGCACTGCATCCTGATGGGATTGAGCAATCTGTTTATCTACAAGAGAAGTATCTACATCACCAGGGCATACACAATTTACGCGCACCCCATGTGGTGCCATTTCGAGGGATAAAGATTTTGTAAAACTTACGATAGCCCCTTTTGATGCACCATATACAGAGCAAGCTACATTGCCTTGCAGTCCCGCATCACTAGATACAGTTACGATACTGCCCTTTGTTTTACGTAAATAGGGTAATGCTGCTTGGCACAAAAATACTGTACCTTTCACATTCGTTCCAAACATTTCATCAAAAGCTGCCTCAGACACATCTGACAACAATTCTTCTTCATAATACCCTGCCGCCGTTACTAGAGCCGAAATACCACCATAGAAATCTACAGTTTCATTTACGATGCGCTGACAATCGCTAACACTAGATACGTCGCCTTTCACATAGCGCACCTTCGAAGAATATCGGCGCAATTTCATCTTTGCCCTTTGTCCCGCTTGTTCATCGCGGCCATTAATAACGACGCACCAACCTTCTTGCAATAATAGCTTAGCTGTGGCAAATCCAATTCCCGATGTACCACCGCTGATCAATGCCACTTGAACATCATTTTTATGAGGCATACTCACACCTCCTACAAGGTAGAAATATAATCAAACACTAATTTTAACAACATCACTGTCGTAACAGACAGGAATACAACGCGCACCAAGGAGGACCCCTTCGCAATCGCTAGATGAGAACCTAAATAAGCGCCAACAACTTGACCTACAGCAGCGGCCAAACCATACATAATATTGACATGACCTAAATATAGGAACACCAGTAAAGATGCTAAATTACTGGTAAAGTTTAATATTTTTGCATTTGCTGATGCATGCAAGAAATCAAAGCCCGTAAAGATAAATCCCATGATGAGAAATGTACCCGTACCAGGTCCAATAAATCCATCATAGATACCAATGCCAAGAGCAAAGGCCATGCAAATATATAAAGCCCGTCCCATTACTTGGGATGTCCGATTCACTTCGCCCCAATTCTTTTTAAAGACCACGAATAAGGTTACCGCTACGAGTAATACAATAATAATGGGCTTAACATATAATGGCGGTAACGATACAACTGCTAATGTGCCTAGCATAGAGCCAATAAAGGTAAAAGGTAGTAATTTACGAACTAGGTTAAAGTCAACCATGTGATTTCGTAAAAAAGTAATAGACGCACTACCAGCGCCAAAGATACTAGATAGTTTATTACTACCTAATGCGACGCTAGGCGGTAAATTTGTCAGCAACATAGCCGGTACGGAAATAAGACCGCCACCACCGACGATGGAGTCTACAAAGCCCGCAAAGGCCCCAGCTATAGCAAGCAGTATGAGGATCGCCAAGTCATACGGCAATCCAGTTATCGAAAGAATCCAGTCCATATATGACCTCCAAAATCTCACCTATCAGATTCATAATATTATTTTACCATTCACAGATAGAAAAATAATAGCCTTATATGCAAAACAACGGTGACCATCGGTCACCGTTGTATAATTGTGATTTTATGAAAACACTCTATGAATCTTTTGTTTCTGCCAATCGATCTAATACCAAGGTATATCCATCAGCACCATAAACGAGACATCGTTTTACGCGACTAATGGTTGCTGTACTAGCACCGGTTTCTTCTACGATTGTTTCATAACTATCACCAGCACGCAACATTTTTGCTACTTGTAAACGCTGTGATAAAGCTTTCAATTCATTTACAGTACAAATATCCTCAAAGAATGCATAACACTCTTCCACAGTTTGAAGTTGTAATATTCCTGAAAAGAGCTCGTCATGTTGAGCACTTCTCAATTTTTCATTGACGCTCATAACGCCTCCTATTTCTTATTCATCGCCTTGGATAAAGCATCACCAACCATTTGGATTACTTGTACCATGATAATAAGAATGATGATTGTAGCGAGCATGATATCCCCTTGGAAACGTTGGTAACCATAGCGAATTGCAATATCACCAAGACCGCCGCCACCAATAGCACCCGCCATCGCAGAGTAACCGATTAAATTAACGATAAGTACTGTTACATTATCGATAATCGTAGGCAAAGCCTCAGGCAATAATACTTTACGGATAATTTGGAATGGACTGGCCCCCATGGATTGAGCCGCTTCAATAACGCCAAACTGAATATCCTTAATGGATGTTTCCACCAAGCGTGCTAAAAACGGAATTGCCGCCAATGTCAACGGCACACAGGCTGCAGTTGTACCAATGGATGTACCTACTACCATACGAGTAAATGGAATGATAGCAACCATCAAAATAATAAACGGAATAGAGCGTGTAGCATTAATGATAGCACCTAAAATTTTATTAAGCGCTGTATTTTCTAAGATATGACCTTTAGACGTAATAACCAATACTACGCCAAGCGGAATACCAATAAGCATTGCCATAACTGTAGAAATTACAGTCATTTGCAATGTATCCAAGGTACCGGTTAGTAACAATTTAACGACTTGCTCTGACATAACCGATCACCTCGCTTTCAATTGGTAATGTTCTAATATAGTCTAGCCCTTCTTTAGCCTTCATAGAATCGCCATTTAAGATGACAATGAGGCGACCAACGCTAGTATTTTGGATGTAATCGATACCTCCGAACAAGATACTTACATCAAGATCAAAACGGCGAACTAACCCCGCCACAACCGGTTCATCTGTAGCTTGACCTGTAAATTTCAATCTTACAAGTGGTGCCGTACCAGCAATCCAATCTTGGTGAAGTTCAAAGTGTTCAAGAGCCTCTTGTGGTAGGTTATCACTTACTACAGAACCAACGAAGTCCTTTGTAGTTGGTTTCTTCGGATTAGTAAATACATCAACGGTACTACCTTCCTCTAAAATCATGCCCCCTTCGATAACAGCTACGCGGTCACAGATTTCACGAATAACCTGCATCTCATGAGTGATAAGAACGATAGTAAGCCCCATGCGTTCATTGATATCTTTCAATAATTTCAAGATAGATTGTGTAGTTTGTGGATCCAAGGCGGATGTTGCTTCGTCGCATAACAATACCTTCGGATTAGATGCCAATGCACGTGCAATACCAACACGTTGCTTTTGACCACCCGACAATTGGGATGGATAGTTATTTACACGGTCAGACAAGCCTACGATATCAAGAATCGGTGTGATACGTTCCTTAATCTCAGCTTTGCTCATCCCTTGTATTTCCAATGGAAATGCTACATTATCATACACGGTACGAGATGATAAGAGGTTAAAATGTTGGAAAATCATACCAATATTTTTGCGCGCCTTACGCAATTCATTAGCACTCAATTTCGTCAAATCGGTGCCGTCTACGATAACAGAACCCGATGTAGGTGCTTCAAGCATGTTAATGCAGCGAATCAATGTAGATTTACCGGCCCCTGATTGACCGATAATACCATAGATTTGCCCTTTTTCAATGGTGAGGCTTATATCTTTCAGGGCCTCTACGCGATGAGCACCTTCGTAAACCTTACTAATGTGTTCTAATATAATCAAAATAGTTCCTTTCTCTGTGAAAGCGCCCCTTACTAGCCACTTAGCTAACAATATCAAAGCTATAGTAAGGTTAAGCTAAGCCTTCTTCCATTAATTTTTCCAGACCATGTCGTAATTTCATGGTCACAGTACCTGGTTTACCATCAGCTACTGGATTACGATCGAGTTTTGTAATTGGAATTACGCCACCAATAGTATCGGTAAAGAATAATTCATCCGCATCATCTACAAATGCGCGGTCGAATTCTTTTTCAATGACAGTAACCCCTAATGATGGTGCTACACGAGTAATAATCATTTGACGAGTAATGCCCTTTAAGATGAAATTATCTGCTGGATGTGTGTAAAGAATGCCATCTTTTACGGCAAACACATTGGATGTTGCCCCTTCTGTGCAAATGCCGTCACGGAATAACATCGCTGTATAAGCAAATTTCTTTTCTGCCTTTGTTTGTGCCAAAATGTTAGGAATCAAATTAGTTGTTTTAATATCTACATGGCTCCAACGTTCATCAGGCAAAGCAATCGCTTTTACACCAGCTGCCACCTTATTCACCTCATCCATATCGAGATTGTGGATAGACATGAGCATTTGTGGTTCCAATTTAGAACGATCATATGCATGATGACGTGGCGCTACACCACGAGAAATTTGTAAGTAAATATAACCTTCTTTGATTTCACTTTGTTCAATCAAAATTTCGTGAAGTTCCGTTAAATCATCAGGTGTCATTTTTACAGGTATATCCATTTCACGCATGGATCGATATAAACGATCTTGATGATAGGACAACGCAAAACAACGACCTTTTGTAACACGAACAACTTCATATACAGAATCGCCGAATAAATAGCCTCGGTCATTAATGCTGATAACCTTTGCACCTGGTTCGACGAATTCACCGTTAAAATATGTTAATTCTTGCATAAGAGCACCTCATTTTCCTTGTTGTAACTCTAATCAGTATGATTGTATTATAGCACAATTACTAACTAATTTTCACACTTTACATTGTGAAAGTTTTCTTTTTAGTTATGAAAAAAACCGCCTCTTCCCGATAACTATAAGTTATGGCCAGAGCGGTTTTTCTTATAAAGAGCTATATCGTACGTATAATGCACACGATATAACCTAAGATTTAATTACCAAGAATATATTTACGAGCCGATTTAGGCAATTGTTTTAAAGCGATTGTGGTTAAGTAGGATAAACCTACGGCCATCACATAGAGTAAAACAACATGAACCACCGTAAACAAAAGATTATATTTTACCATCACGCCCGTCATAATCAACAACCAGAATGGATGTACTAAGTATATGCCATAGGATGTGTCACCAATTTGCGACCAAAACGCTTCCATCGTATTGTTGAGAGGCATTACTTGGAATAGGAATAGACTAAATAATGTGCCTAACGCCGTATAGAATACCCCCATTGGACTTAACTGATGGACCGTGTAAATCGCTTCAAGAACAGTGTAATGCCATACATCCATCACGTAGTAATAGGCCCCTAACATGGAGAGCATCGATACAACAGCACAAATCGCCAAGATATATCTATATCGCCACATATACTCTGATGCTTGTTCATATTTTTCTGCTACAACAGCACCAAAGAGGAATATCCATACATAATGAATCACCCAATAGTTAAGGCGCATATCAAAGAGATATTTAATGCTTGGTAAATCACTAAATTGCTGTGTCACCCACGCACCTAGTCGATAGGACGATATAAAATCAAATCCTAATTGCAAGGCAAATAAGATAACGAGCCATGGAATGGGGGCTTTCAAAATCCACCGCACCAGGACACGCCATAACGGCATAAGCACATAGAACCATACCAAGATGACCATAAAATACAAGTGGTACATACCGGTTCCAAATAGGAGGTTCACGAACAAGGGGCCTGGATGCAGATTACCTAAATTGTGCGCCGTTATTCCTGTATATAGGAGATAAAATAAGGACCACACGATATAAGGGTACAGGACCACTTGGATACGCCGTTTCATAAAGTCCTTGTAGCTAAATGAATCGTTTACCGATGTGTGATAAAACAATCCAAACGCTGAAAGGAAGAAAAATGCGGGTACCGCGAATCGTGATAAAATTTCCAATACGCTAATGAGTTGTAAATTAACGAATGGATTTTGCAATGCATAGGAACCTACATGAATGCCGATAACTCCGAGCATGCAAAGTCCCCGCATATAGGTTATTTCAGGTAAGAACGATTTTTTCATACGCTATTATTGTTGTGGCACCGCTGCCGGTGTAGGAATAACGATAGGAGTCGTTGCTGGCTGAGTAGTTGGTACCGCCTCAACAGGGGGCGCTGGTTGAGTTGCTACTGGTTGCGATGCAGGTACTGCTTGTTCATTTGCTAGCGCTGCTGCCGCTGCAGCTTCCGCTTCAGCTTTTCTTTTTGCTTCTGCTTCACGTTGCAAACGAATGTCTTTTTGCAATGGTACGACCGGTTTATTGTATACGGTAATATCTGTTTCAAATAGACGTCCCCATGGGAATGTAGCCTTGATTGTGCGAGGGTCTACCTTTAAATAGGTTTTACCAAAATCTTGAATTCGTTCTTGTAAGTACTCTTCTAGTTTTGAATTTAAATCGCCAGAGTAACGTACATTATCGGTACGGATAGAATCCTGCATGCGATAAATATCCTTGCGGATATTAGCTTGGTACGCCCAGTTATCTAGATATTGCTGGGTTAACATATCGCGATGGCCTTCAGGGCTCATGGATTTGAGCAACAAACCTTGCGCGATAGCATAACCTACTGTATTACTTGCTGTATTCCAACCATTATAGGCACCTATTTTATACAGTATGTCACGTTTATACATCGCACCTACCAAGGTATTATCGGAGCCATTATTATAAGCAATATCTGCAACACTAACAGTTACACCTTGCTCAGTAGCTTGTTGAATACGGTCTACAAAGGCATTAGTTGCTTGAGACACCATTGGTAAATTACCAAATGCTTCAGATTCGGATGTGCTCGTAGATAGTGGCGTATTAACAGCAAGAAGAACCGTTGGTTTACCAGCTGTTGTCATCGTACCACCTACAGCCTCTACGTGTTCTGCAATGGTTTTATCAATCGTTTGATCTTCATAGCCTGGTAATGTTTTACCCGCTCCACCAAGGGGATAGATGATGGAGAATGTTGGTTTCTCTACACTTTCATCAGTCCGAGAACGAGCCATCAATAACAAGCCCAGTTGGTCGGCACCTGGAAAACTTCCGTATTGAGTGCGTGGAATGCCTTTAGAGTATTGGCTCAAATAACGACCTTCCAAAGCGGATTGAGATAGTTGAGACGTATCATCATGACCGAGTGCAAAGTACTCAAATACCCCCTTACGCGCTTCATCGATTAAGCCCTTGTTAATTTGCATATTCTTTTGACGACGGGAGAACCAGTCTTGCAAATATTCTACAGGAACAGAGGCTTGTAAACTCATCAATTTTTGTGTTTCTGCTTGAGTCAATGTACCAGCGTCTAGTTTATCTTGCAATGCAGCAATTTGGAATATGGTTGGACCATAATCTGCATAGTAGGACGGTTCTGTACCACCCCCACTAGCGCGTGGAGAACGCATTACAGTACCAAAACCATAAATGCGAGTATTCTTATAATTTGCCTTTAACGCTTCAATACGTTTTAAGCGATATTCCAATGTACTTAGAGGCAAATTATGCTTACGAGAATCTACAAGACCACCATAAATCAATGTATCCGTACTCAATACCATAACATCGGCACGCCCCGCATTTTGCTCTACCCAATTCCAAATTTGGTCAGCTTGCCCCTTATAGGTTTTACCAGATATTAAATTTTGTGGTGGTGTCAATACCGTCATACCCGCAGCTTTTGCAGTGTCAACGGTATACTGAAGACTTACAGGTCGATCATCTTGCGGAACAAACAGTACAGTTTCCGCATCAACTTGGATGGATGTACTAGTAGCAATAGCGGTAACCATTAATGCTACTTTCAACCATTTCTTAGACATACATTAAACTCCTTCATTAAGCACGCATGCGCGTACATTTCACAACTATTGTAAGGGATACAATCATTTTAAAAATAACTAATATTACAATTATATCACTTAGTCATATTTTCGCAAATCTAGCCATAACCTCCGCTACTATCTAACGCGCGGCAAGCTCCACTGATATTTAATAGCCAGCAATCGAATGACTAGTACAATGCTGAAAGCACCATATACGGCCTGATCAGACCAACCGTAAATAACAAATAAATAATATGCAATACCACCAATAATACTAGGCAATGCATATACATCTTCTTTCAGTACAGATGGCACCCGTTGTGCTAACATGTCACGCAAAATACCTCCGCCCACAGCAGTAATTGTGCCTAGTAACACAATAAAGATAGGAAGTTCAGGATATAATGTATACCCCGCAGAAGCACCTGTTACGGTAAAGGATGCCAACCCCAATGCATCGGCAAACAAATAGCTAGCACGGCTGCGAGGCCCCATCATATTGCGATGATAACGACTGCTATAGATTACAAAAACGATGAATGTCACTGCCAGAACTACCGTAACATATACAACATTCCTCAATGAGTTCGGTGGAAAATAGCCTAACAATACGTCTCGAATAACTCCGCCTCCAATAGCGGTAGCCAAAGCGAGTACAGCCATACCGAAAATATCCATTTTACGCGACACGCCCACAAGCGCCCCTGATACGGCAAAAGCAACGGTGCCAATCATATCAAACATATACCAAATAATATCCATAATTGCCTCACACGATTTACATATACAACGATTAAATCTATTCGCAAAAAACTCATATAATATGATAGACTTTATGTAAGATATTATACATGAAGAGGTACTATAATGACAAAAGACCTTATACCACAAAATGAACTGAATCAGATGGACGAACGTAGTCGCGACGAATACTTTATGAGCCTTGCTATCGAGGAGGGACAAAAAGCTTATGCCCTTGGTGAAATCCCTATTGGTGCTATTTTAGTCTATAATAACAAAATCATCTCGCGCCACCATAATCGACGTGAACTCGATCATGATGCAACGGCGCACGCAGAAGTTCTCGTCATTCGCGAAGCCTGTGATAGCCTAAAACGCTGGCGGTTGACTGGATGCACCCTGTATGTTACGATAGAGCCGTGTCCGATGTGCGCCGGAGCCATTATTAACAGCCGTATTGATCGTGTTGTATATGGTGCTAGCGACTACAAAGGAGGCGCTGTTGAATCTTTGTTTAATGTGCTATCCCACCCTGGATTAAATCATGAACCGCAATTGCAAGCAGGCATCCTAGCCGATGAATGTAGCCAATTGATGAAAGATTTCTTTAAAGAGCGTCGTAAAGCACGGAGGAGTACCCAAGAGGCTGAAGGGTCCGCACTCGAAATGCGGTAGGTCGGGCAACCGGCGCGGGGGTTCAAATCCCTCCTCCTCTGCCATTCTTTTAAATGATAATGATAGAGATATAAGAGATAAACCTAGATACACATAATATAGATGTTATCTAGGTTTTCTTGTTTTTCTAAATAAGTTTTATGCTTTAATTATTCATAATATTACATCTAGTCAACGACTCTGTAAAGATTTTTATATTTCCAATATCTGTCATGCAATTTTATATTTTAATACAAATATAGTATATAATAGAAATATATCGTACACTACATCATCAATCAAAGAGGATACTACTATGCAAAAATATTATCCCTATCTCATCACGCTGAGTCACATGATCAATGACTCATGCCAAAGTGTATTGCCTGCACTATTGCCATTGTTCATCTATACCTATGGACTATCCTTAGAGCAAGCAGGTTTTCTTATCTTAGCCAATACGGCCTTATCGTCATTACTACAACCTTTACTCGGTTATATTTCAGACAAAATCAATCAACCGCGCCTCATAGCAATGGGGGTCTTATTATCCGCCTGTAGTACGGGTATGATGGGTTTTGTTTCTTCCTATGAAAGCCTCTTAATTTGTGCTACACTCGCCGGTATAGGTTCTTCTATTTTCCATCCAGAAGGTGCGAAAATTATGAATCGCCTTGGCGGCGGCAAAAAAGGGAAAGCTATGGGAACCTTTGCCATCGGTGGCAGTTCAGGCTTTGCCATTGGGCCTCTATTTGCAGGTGCCATCGCCTATACGGTCGGTCCACATGGATTAGCGGCTTTCACAGTAGTGGGCATACTTATTTCATCAGTTTTATTCGTACTCATGCCGTGCATCGTAGCTCATGCACGTACAATCGACCAAGCTGTAGCTGCTGAAAATCCTACAGTGGCAGCTAAACCTCTGAAAAACTACTGGAAGTACTTTGGCATACTATTCATCATCATCCTCAGCCAATCGGTCAACTTCCGAGTTATCAACGCTTTCATCCCTATTTTCTGGACTCGTGAGCTCGGTACTAGTCCCGAACAAGGCAGTTTTGCATTAACCGTATTCTTTAGTATCGGCATCTTCATGACATATATCGGCGGTCTATTGGGCGATAAATATGGTCCTATCAAAATCATTAGATTATCTCTATTAATTTGGTTACCAGCGATGTTCTTATTAACCGAAGTACCAACCTTCTCTCCAGCAATCATGTTACCTGTAGGCTATCTACTTTTACTCATGATTGGCGCAGCCAAAGCTATTAGCTACAGTCCTGTCATCGTATTAGGACAAACCTACCTAGCAAAAAGCATCGGCTTTGCCTCCGGCATCACCCTCGGCGTGAGCCAAACTATTGGCGGTATCATCGCACCAGTGGTGGGTAACCTAGCCGACACCTACTCACTCCCAACTGCAATGATGACGCTAGTACCATTCCTCGTAATGGGCCTAGGGGCATCATTGCTACTTAAAGATCCTAAAAAATTACAGTAAACAAAAAGAACCCTTTCAACGAGGGTTCTTTTTCTATGCAATCACATATTTAAGTGTAAGACTTAATGTTTTAACATCTCATTCAAAATAACGATATCCGTTTCTTTCATGCCTTGAGCCACGGTACCAATACTGCGGATGGTATCATCAACGGAGTATGCTACAAGGCCATCGCCTTTTTGGTAGTTCTTATTTAGGCGGGCTTGTTTATAGCCCATAAAGGCACCATCTAAAGAGATTGCAATTTTACCTGCGCAAGACGGCTTTGCTCCATCACATACAATGCCAGATAGACTTGCAAGGCCATTTACAAGGGTGTTCTCGATAATTTCTTTGCTATCGCCTTTCAAGAAGGCAATACCTGCTACGCTTACAACGCCGGCAGATACAACGCCGCAATAGGCGGATAGTTTACCAATGCCAGATTTAACATAAAGGGTTAACAAGTTTGCAAAGACTAGCGCTCGATACAGTTCATCATTACTTTTACCAAGTTCCTCAGCAGATGTAATGATAGGCACAGACACGGTTAAGCCTTGGTTACCAGAACCTGAGCAAATTACTACAGGCAATGGGCATCCACTCATACGAGCATCAGATCCAGCCGCTGCACGAGCCTTACATTTCGTTTCAAGGGAAGGATTCTCATCATCCAACAATAGCAATTGACCAATATTAGAGCCATAATCGTTAGATAAACCTTCCTTCGAAATCGCAGTATTATACTCGACTTGTTGTTTAATTTGAGGCAAAATGCCAGAAATATCAGCGTTCTTAGCAAATTCGTAAATGCTATCAAAGGTCATGGCACATTCAGTTTTAGCTGCTTTTTTGATCTCATTGACAGATTCAGAGATAATCTCGTCATCCACAGATACATAAGTTATATTCGTATGGTCATTTTCAATACGAACAACGGCCGTATGTGCATCTGTTTCAGCCGTAATTTCAATATAAAGATTATCTACGCCTTCCGCTAATGAAACGGTACAGAAATTAGCATCAAGCAATGTACCAAGCCATTTGCGATCTTCATCTGTAGCAGATTCCAATACCTCTAACTCACGTTCCGGATGACCTACGATAGCTCCAAGAGTCGTTGCAGCTATGAGGCCTTTACGACCACCAGAGTTAGGAATGACTACAGATTTTACATTTTTAATAATATTCGCACTGCATCGCGCATGAATATGATTGGGAAACTCATCTAAAACAGAGACTGCCTTCGCAGCCGCATACGCCAAAGCAATGGGCTCAGTACAACCAAAGGCAGGACGCATCTCTGACTGCAATAAAGAAATATAATCCATATTACACTTCCGCAATGATTTCCACTTCTACGGATACGCCTAATGGAAGATTTTTTACAGCTACGCAAGAGCGTGCTGGCTTAGAAGTAAAATAGTTAGCATATACTTCATTAAACGCTTTAAAATCATTGATGTCCGCTAAAAAGCATGTTGTTTTAACAACTTTAGAAAAATCTGTCCCCGCTTCAGTCAATACAGCCTCGATATTTTTGCATACTTGTTCTGTTTGCGCCTCAATACCACCTTCAATAACTGTAGCTGTTTCAGGATTAATTGGCACTTGTCCAGACGCAAATAAAAAACCGCCCGCTATCTTAGCTTGAGAATAAGGACCTACTGCTGCAGGCGCTTTGTCTGTGTGAATCGTCTTCATAATAACTCTCCTTTGTTACAAATATATAGTTAAATCAAACATCACAACACGATGTATTTCAATTAATTATTTAATGGATTTGAAAGCTTCTGTAAAGATTGGCATAAAATATTGACGTTGTACATCACTTGTTAATGCCAAAAACAGTGTTGGTTTTTCTGGGGTCATTACAAGAGCTGCTTTTGCATAGTAAGGGAATTTAAGACCTTCTGTATCAAGCAATACACGAGTACCAACAGTGTATGTTGGATACTTTGTATTATTCATTTTTTCCATCATTTCTGTATTTTCCACAGTAACAGTTGTCGGCGCTTTACGCTCTCCCACTACACCAACAGCAGCACTGTAATCATTACCGGCTTTTACATATACAGAACCAGGTATATTCTTATCTGCCAATGTGAAAGTTTTAGTTTCTTTTGGCAGTGCATTATTAACCGTAGTCAACATAAGTTGTTCTGTAATAGGATCCATTTTACCCGTATTAAGTATTGCTAATACAGGAAGAATAGGAGCATTACCTTTAGGATTTTCAAACAATGCATTAGCTGCTGTTTTTAAATCTACAGCGGCTAACAACGCATCCTTTTGTCCTGTTTTATCTTCACCTTGGATTTGATATACATCGTAGGAAATACCCATTTGGTCTAAAACAGCCAAAGCCTCATCATTACTTTGCCGTGTAAGTTTATTGATATTAGGCTTTGTATTATCTTTGATAAGGATATCTTTTATAATGCCTACTGTATTTGTGTTAGCTGCAGATGTGACAGTCACTATATTTGGAACAGTCATTGTGCCAGCCAACATTTTTACATCCTTTGCACCAGCCAAGCTAGTAACAGCACCAACTAAACAGGCTGCTAACACAAGCGTTTTTAATGGTTTCATTATTTATGTCCTCCCTTTAGGGTTTTTAAACTATACATAGATTCTAGTTGTCCTAACCAGTAATCTCTGCTCGTATCTTCTGTCGCCAATACTTGTATAGAAATACCTTCATTTTGTGGTAATATATACAGATTCAACGCACCTGGCAACATGAATCCATCATAATTAATGCTACCACGTAAGCTCACTCTCTCAAGAGTACCAAATTTAGAGGTGTAAGGGCTAAAGGATAATTCTGTAGCACCTACCGAGAAATTAGGGATAATTTTCTTTAAAACATCAATCGCTTCATTTGTAAGTTGCTGTTCTTTAGGAGATAAAGTTGCATTATCTATAACAGCTTGATTCAACTGCTTGTTCATATTGCGTTGCATTGCCGTATTATATTCGATCATAACAGGTGTTAATGAATTACGATCTAAATTGACTAATGACAACTGAGTAATAAACTCTTCTGCATTTGATTTGGAGTATGGCTTATTATTTGTAATTATTCCTACTTGTTTTTCGGCCATTACAGAATTAACAATTTGAGTCGATACATCACTAGAATAATCAATAAAATCTTTATTCAGATTATATGATATCAACCAAGCTGTATGGTGGCCCAAAGCACTATCTCCAGATAGTTGATAGACACTATATCCATCTACAGTATTCCCATTAAATGGAGGAATCGCTACTTGATATATCTCTTGCATGCGCTCGCTAAGTTTTTTTCTAACTTCCGCATTAGCCTCATTTACAGCTTTATTTTGTTCCTTAGTTCTAAAATTAGGATTTGTAGAAACTACGTCTATAGCGGTGGCACTAACACCATTATTTGTAGTTGCATATTGTCCATAACCTAGGTCAATCGTATCTGCACAGGCTACTGCCCCCATGCCAACTGTTAGGCATGTTGCACAAGCTAGTGCCATTACTTTTTTACTCCACAACTTCATGATCTCACCTCGTGAATCTATTATATTAACTCTAAATTAGTAATTTTGAATATATATAGTATTATACTATATAATTGTACTAACATGATAGGTTTCTCAAATTTACATTTTACCTAATGTACTATACAATACTTAGAGATAAGAAACTCATTAATTGCAGAAAGGAGTTGGCATTTCGCCAAACCATTATGATACAAGAAATTATTCCTCTTACTAGACCGCGCACATTAGCAGCTGCACTAGGACCTACTATTTTAGGTGCTGCATTTTGTTACTATGCCTTTGGTGCTGTTCATGGTACAGGTCTTGCCATCTTTCACACCATCCTAATATTTCTAGCCGTCGTATCCGCTCAAATTGTAGCCAACTTATGGAATGAGTATAAGGATTTTAAATCAGGTCTCGATGCAGGCCAAAAGGTTGGCAATGCGGGCTCTATCACGCGCGGTGCTATCACGCCTGAACTCATCATTACTATGATAAAAGTATTGATGGTCGTGCCAATCATCATTGGTCTCTATTTAGCATCTACAATTACTTGGTACTATATTCCAGCTGGCTTTGTTTGCATCTTAATTAGCTTTCTCTACTCTGGTGGCCCAAAGCCAATTTCTCGCACACCATTTGGTGAAATCTCCTCTGGTATTGCCATGGGGCTTGCCATTGTTCTCATCACGGGCTATGCATGGACTCGTGAACTTAGCTGGTCACTCTTAATTCCAGCGATTCCAGCCACCCTTTCGGTAGGCTCCATCATGCTTACCAATAATATCCGTGATATTCGTAATGATGAAAACCACGGTCGCCGTACACTACCTATCGTACTAGGTCGAGATCGCGCCATCAGCCTCATGAGCATTACCTATATTTTTAATTTTATCTGGATTGGTGCATGGATCTATTTGAAAGCATTACCAATACTTGCCCTCTTAGCCCTTATTGCTATTATCCCAGCGTTCAAAACAATAAAAACATTCTATATGTATGTCGATGAATTTGAATTAGATAAAGCGATGGGCACTACTGCTGCCGCAGCGATGTTATACCAATTACTATTAAGTATAGGGCTCATTATTAGTAAATAATAAAAAAAGATAAGCTACCCTAAATAACGACTTTGGCCCTGCGAAGGCCGTAGGCCGAAGTCAGACCCGGCCGGTGGAGTTATTTAGGGCAGCTTATCTTTTACTTTTACCTATAATGAGCCCTATAACTTTTAGTTATGGATAACCGCCAATAATACATAGTTGCAGAATAGGAAATATTTTAGTACTATTAGCTTATTGAATTACATTTAATTTTCTCGAAAAAGGAGAGTGTTTGTATGAACAAATTTTTAGCATTAGCGGCTACGGTTATTCTGGGTGGCGCGCTATTAATCGCAGGTTGCGGTAGCGATAACAAGCAAGCAGCTAGCGGTGACAAACAAGTATTAAAAATCGGTGCTACTGCAGTACCACACGCTGAAATCTTAGAACAAGTAAAACCAATCTTAGCAAAAGAAGGTGTTGAATTAAAAATCACTGAATTCACTGATTACAACACACCAAACCTTGCATTGGGCGACAAAGAAATCGATGCTAACTTCTTCCAACATGTACCTTACATGGACGAATTTGCGAAAGCACATAACCTTCCTCTAGTATCTGTGGGTGGTGTTCATCTTGAGCCAATGGGCTTGTATTCCCGTCAAATCAAAGATTTAAAAGATCTTCCTAAAGGCGCTAAAATCGCTATTCCTAATGACCCTACAAATGGCGGTCGTGCATTGTTGTTATTGCAAAAAGCTGGTCTTATCACATTGAAAGACTCCAATAATATCTTATCCACTGTACAAGATATTGCTACTAACCCTAATGGTTACGAATTTGTAGAATTGGAAGCAGCACAAGTACCTCGCTCTCTTGACGATGTTGCTTTAGCAGCTGTTAATACTAACTTTGCATTGAATGCAAATCTTAACCCTGCTAAAGATGCATTATTCATCGAAGCTAACGATTCCCCTTATGTAAATATCGTAACTGTTCTTAAAGGCAATGAAAATGACCCTCGCATCCAAAAATTAATGGCTGCTCTTCATAGCCCTGAAATCAAAAAATTCATTCAAGATAAATACCAAGGTGCTATCTTACCTGCTTTCTAAGATTACATATCAAAAGGCTGGAGCCACTACAACGTGCTCCAGCCTTTTTCTTTTGCTTATAAAACTTAATTCTATACCATTCTACTAAGGTAAAAGAAACTCCAGTCATTCTTATAAATCTGTGTTTGAGAAACTAAAGGGCAGTAATTCTTCTAGAGTAACCTTCTTATACTCTCCTTTTAAATTTGCCATGATAATACAAGGTATCTTGAACTCTCCAATGACTTGACGACATGCGCCACAAGGCGAGCAAGGCCTGTCCGTATCCGCCACAACTGCAATGGCAGATATGTTTCGTTTCCCATTGGACACAGCATTAAATATAGCAGTTCGTTCAGCACAATTTGTGAGCCCATAGGATGCATTTTCAATATTACAGCCTCCATAGATGTATCCATCATTGCTTAAAACAGCGGCCCCTACGGCAAAATTAGAATACGGACTATAGGACTGTTTACGCATCTCTATGGCAGCTTGAATTAATTTCTGTAACTCTTGTTCTATCATAAGGCCTCCTATTCTACAAAACCAAGTATAGTCTCACCAATAGTAGATGCTTCTGTACCTATTGTAAGGGCTTGTACGTAGGCCTTTTCGGCTCCCTCAAACAGACTTTCATCATTAGCATACAAGGTGGCAAGCACATCACCTGCTACAACAGCATCACCAGTTTTCTTATGCATCACAATCCCTGCGGTCATATCAATAGGACCATCTTTCACAATACGACCAGCACCAAGCATAACAGATGCAATACCACAATCCTCCGTATTCATATGAGCGATATAGCCTAACTTAGAGGCCCTAATATCATAGGTAAATCGAGCGGACCCTAATAGAGAAGTATCATCTACAACTTGACCTTTTCCACCTTGTGCCACGATGAGTTCTCGCAACTTAGCCAAACCAGCTCCATTTTGCAATGCCGTCTGCACCATAGAATAGCAGTTGTCATAATCGCCCTTTTCACTCATCACTAATAAATGGGTCGCCATCACAAGGCATTCGTGTGTTAAATCTTGAGGTCCACGTCCCTTCAAGGTTTGAATCACCTCTGCAATTTCCAAAGCATTTCCGATGGCCTGCCCCAATGGTCGATCCATATCTGTAATAACAGCCTTCACAATACGACCATTAGCGTTACCGATATCCACCATTGCCTGCGCGAGTAAGCGAGCATCATCGATAGTTTTCATAAATGCACCACTACCGACCTTAACATCTAATAAAATAGCATCTGCTCCAGAAGCGAGCTTCTTACTCATAATCGAAGATGCAATAAGAGGAATACTATCCACCGTAGCCGTTACATCTCGAAGTGCATAAATTTTCTTATCGGCTGGTGCAATATTACTGGATTGACCAATTACAGCAACGCCAATATTGTTGACTTGATTTCTAAATTCCTCTTCTGAAAGCTCTGTTCTAAGACCAGGTATAGACTCCATTTTATCAATGGTGCCACCCGTATGACCAAGGCCACGACCAGACATCTTAGCCACCACACCTCCACAGGCTGCAACCAAGGATGCGATGACAAGTGTTGTTTTATCACCTACACCTCCAGTGCTATGCTTGTCTACCTTGATTCCCTTAATAGCTGATAAATCAACCATATCACCAGAATGTGCCATAGCCATAGTGAAAGCCCCTAGCTCCTTTGGTGTCATGCCCTTAAATATGACAGCCATCAAAAAGGCACTCATTTGGTAGTCTGGAATATCACCCGCTACATAACCATGTATAAGCCATTGTAATTCAGAGTCAGTTAACTCAATACCTTGTCGTTTTTTGAGTATCACATCATACATTCTCATAGTTCACCTATAAAGGGCTGTACCGAAATAGCTTATTTTAACTTCGGTACAGCCCCCTTTCTATACAGTACATGGCAAAACAATCTATACTTGTTCATCCAATCGATTTTGTAATAGCCCCACTGCCGCACTAGCCCCAATACGTGTGCATCCAGCCTCGATATAAGCCTTCATAGCCTCAACGGAACGAATACCGCCAGCCGCCTTAATTTGTACATGTGGCCCAATATGCTTTTTAAATAATTGCACATCTTCTAAAGTAGCGCCACCACTACCAAATCCAGTCGATGTCTTAATGAAGTCAGCACCACCTTCAGTCACACAGCGGCACAATTCTACTTTTTCATCCTTTGTTAAGGAACAAGCCTCTATGATGACCTTCAATATTTTCTCTCCACATATGGCTTTAAGTGCCTTAATCTCCTCGGTTATAGCATGGTAATCACCTTGTTTAACATCACCTAAGTTGATTACCATGTCGATTTCCGAAGCACCTTCGTCAATAGCTTGCTTAGTTTCTGCAACCTTAGCTTCTGTAGTTTGGTATCCCAAAGGAAAACCTACAACGGTACACACAGTTAAATCTGGATATGCATTATGCGCAGACGCTACAAAGTCCGGCGGAATACATACAGACGCTGTATGATATGCTAGTGCATCTTCACAAACAACCTTAATTTCCTCCCATGTAGCAATGGGGTTTAACAATGTATGATCAACATATGTCAATAATTCTTTACCTAGCATAATAACCTCCCAAAACAATCTATTACACTATACGGTTCATCATTAATTTGTATTTCGAACTAAGCCATATTTAGAAAAATGACATTTGCTCTGGTTCTGGTGCTTTATGAAGCTCTGCCTGTGCTGCCTTATTCTTTTCATCGATAAATGGCTCGAGCGGTACACCTGTTTTTGAAAGCAACTCTGGCAATGAATTAGCGCCTTTCAAACGAGCGGCCTCAATAGCGACCTTAGCACATGTTTCTGCATCATCTAATGCATAATGATGCTTAAATTCTACACCTAGGTACGCTGCCATAGTATTTAATTTATGATTTACCAAATCAGGCCATACGGCACGGGAGATTTTTACAGTACATGCATAATCGAGTTCTGGCCAAGGAATTTTATAGTAATCAAGAGTAGCTCGCAATACATTCATATCGAATTTAGCATTGTGAGCAATCATGATTTTCCCCTTCAAATGATTCTCGTAAATAGTAGGCCATAATTGATCAAATGTTTTCTCATGTATTACCTCATTAGGTTCAATGCCATGAATCTCAATACATTCAGGATCAAAGGACATAAACGGTGGTTTAATAAGACTATATGCTTTTTTTGTAATCTGTCCATTTTCTACGGTAATAACCGCTAAGGAACAGGCGCTATTTTTATATTTATTAGCTGTTTCAAAATCCAATGCTACAAAATCTAACATGGTAATCCTTTCTTAGCTATTAACAACATATTATATACATCAGTCCGATATACATATATCAACTCGTATTAGGAATCATCTTCACTTCTATATTTATTATATCATGAACGCGAAGAAAATCGATGTACAAAAGCCGTTCTTATGTATACTTTCACATTGGATTTTCATTGACAGGACGACCCATTCTATGTGAAAATTATTTAGATATATAAGTACTATGGAGGTTATAACATGGCAGATGACAGATTAATCGTCGCCCTCGACGTATCCACAATGGATGCGATGAAATCTATCGTGTCCTCATTAGGGGATTCCGTTAGTTTCTACAAGGTGGGGATGGAATTATTCTACGCCGAAGGGGACCAAACGGTTCGCTATTTGCAAGAGCACGGCAAGCATGTATTTCTCGATTTGAAATTACATGATATTCCTAATACGGTGGCCCATGGCGTATCTTCCCTTACTCGTTTAGGCGCCAATCTAATCACTATTCATGGTCACGGTGGTCCTGTAATGATGAAAGCTGCCGTTGAGGCAGCTCGTGAAAGTGCTGAAAAACTAGGCATAGAACGACCTAAGCTATTGGCAATTACCGTATTGACAAGCTTTGATAACGAATCTTGGACGTCTATTGGCGGTCAATTACCAATTGCAGACCAAGTTATCCGCCTTGCTAAACTAGCAAAAGAATCCGGTATGGACGGTGTTGTATGCTCCGCCTTGGAGGCTAGGATGATTCGCGATGCCTGTGGACCAGATTTCCTTATCGTTACGCCGGGTATTCGCCCATCCTTTGCAGCCACAAATGACCAAAAACGCATCGCTACACCATCGAGTGCGTTACAAGATGGCGCATCTCGCCTCGTTATTGGCCGACCGATTACACAAGCGGATACCCCGCAAGAAGCTGTGCGCTTGATTATTGAAGAAATGGAGAGTGTAACCAAATGATGTCAGAACAAGAAGTAAAACAATTACTTATCGATACCCAAGCAATTTTAGAAGGTCATTTCTTATTGACTTCTGGTCTGCATAGCCCAATGTACGTTGAAAAATTCAATGTATTACAACATCCAAAGTACACTGAAACATTGTGTAAAGAGTTAGCTGAACGCTTCCGCGATCAAAATGTAGAACTCGTTATCGGCCCTATGACTGGTGGCATCTTACTAGCTCACGAAGTTGGTAAAGAATTGGGTACTCGCGCTATTTTCACAGAACGTGAAAAAGGCGTTATGACATTGCGTCGTGGATTCAAAATCGAACCAGGTACACGCGTACTTATCGTAGAAGATATCGTAACTACAGGCGGTTCCGTACAAGAAGTTGTTAACGTAGTTAACCAATCCGGTGGTGAAATCGTAGGCGTAGGTCTTCTCGTTAACCGCTCTGGCGGCAAAGCTGAATTCGGTGTACCAAAAGAAAAAGTACAAGCATTACTCAACCTTGAAGTGCCAACATACAAACCAGAGGAATGCCCTCTCTGCAAAGAAGGCGTAGCTATGACAGAACGCGGTTCTAAACACATCAAATAAAATTATAAACAGATACAAAAAGAGCTCCTTCACTGAGGAGCTCTTTTTGCTTGTGTGTAGTTATTGTGTGTAAGAGAGAGATTCTGATACGAATGTATCACATAGAGTGTGTGGCTCTATGGTGGCCATGAATGCACTTTCATGACCACGCGCTCTAAAAGTGTTGTGAGAGAAAATAATCAATAAAATACTATTGATTTTGAGTAGTCTGTGGTGCACCTTGTTCCACAGGTGGTTGAGGCACATTACCATTTGGTTGCCCCCCTTGAGGCATTTGGCCAGGTTGACCTTGCGAAGGCATTTGCCCATTTTGATACATATTTTGACCATTATTTCGTCCCATACCATCTTGAGGCATCATTTGGTTTTGACAATTTTGGTACATATGTTGACCATTATTGGGCCCCATACCATCTTGAGGCATCATTTGATTATTTCCATCCATCATATGTTGGCCCATATGCATATTAGAACCATCATGTCTATGTGGTTTTCTAAACTGTTGTTCATTGGTTTTCATCCATTCACCAAAATTTGGTAAATCATTTACAGCAAAGGATGTACCTACCCCTACAACACTGATTACAGTTAGAATGGCAGCAATTATAATTCGTCTCATAGGTCCTCCTTAATCTACATTGCTGAAATAACGTTCGCGTACACCACGAAGTTCAATACCAATAAAGATACATGTAAGGCCTCCAAAGAGACCTACACCACCAAGTGCAACTAAAGTTACCAATGATAATGCAGGAAATGCCGTTACATTCTCGAATGGTTGCCAAGAGCTACCTAATAAATACAGGATTGCCGGCGTAATAATAAATATAAGAACCCCCACAATATATGATAAACCACTACCTATGGATAGTAAGGTTTTAGATGCTTTTTTAGCCATTCCTGGTAACTGCGGCAATAAACGTTCTTTGTAGTCATCAAATCTAGCATAAATTTCTTGCATATTTACAGATTTACTGTCACCACCATCTTGGCCTAATGTATCTGTAATAATGCCTGCATCTACATAGGATGCATAAATTTCCTCTGGAGTACCTAACGATTTAATGATTTCACTATCTGTAAGGCCTTTTTCATAACCTACGGCAAAGTGTTCCTCATAAACCTCTATAATACTCTCTACATCGGCAACGTGCGCCTTTTTAAAAATATTGCGCAATGCCTCTAAAAAGCTATTTTTGTCCATTATAGTCGACTCCTTTCAACAGGATATTGATGACACCAGAAAATTCATCCCATTCTTGGCGCATCTGATTGTATGCTGTACGTCCATCTGCCGTGATGTGATAATATTTTCGAGATGGTCCTGTGGAGGACTCCTTCAAATAGGTCTCAACATACTTTTCTTTCTTTAATCTATTAAATAATGGATATATCGTTCCTTCCGAAATTTCAATATATTCGGAAATAGTGCTTACGATTTCATATCCATAGCGATCACTTTGTGTTAATAGTGCTAGCACAAGCATATCCATAACACCTTTTTTTAATTGAACTTGCATAGTTCCTCCCTTTAGGCTGTGCCTACCTGCCAATGTGAAAGCTCTCTTACGGTCACTATCATGTACTGACAAATACATAATAACACAAGGTACCTCGAATTGCAAGGTACCTTGCAAAAAAATGTTTTATACAATATAAAACCCTTTCAATATCTCTAAAAACACACCTATTATAAAGTGTTTCATGAATTGAAAGGGTTTTAACATGTTAGATTAAATTCAATTTTCTAATGTAAATACACATCTATTAATTAATTTGTAGAGGCTTGTCCTAATTTTACCTGAGCGCTCTTCATTTTACCATTATGAGTATAAGATACTAAAATTGTATCACCAGGGCTCTTGGCATCAATTTGCTCTTTCAATTCGATTAATGTACTTACATTCTTACCATCGATTTGAGCAATCGTATCACCTTCTACAATACCAGCTCGAGCCACAGGACCAGTAGGATCCAATTGTACAATAAGAAGGCCTTCTCCTTCATAGCTTACATTATTGCGAGCCGCTGTTTGACGATCCACAGCCCATATTCCTAAATATGGACGGATTACCTTACCATTCTTGATGATAGAGTCGATAATAGACTTAGCAGAATTAATAGGAATAGCAAAGCCCATCCCCTCAACGCCTTCCTTAGAAATTTTAGAGCTATTGATGCCAATGAGCTCGCCATCCGCATTGAGTAATGCACCACCAGAGTTACCTGGATTAATAGCGGCATCAGTTTGAATCAATGGAAAACGTTGTCCTTGATCGTCAATGGTACGTGCCAAGGCACTGATCACGCCAGATGTTACAGAACCTTTAAACTCTAAACCTAATGGATTGCCGATAGCAATGGCAGGTTCACCTACTTGTAAGGAATCCGAATCACCTATAGTAATAGGTTGAATGTTCTTTGGCGCCGTAATTTTTACAACGGCCAAATCTGTTTGTGAATCTGTGCCTATAACGGTACCTGTTACAGTAGATCCATCAGACAAGGAAACTGTAACTTCCCCATTTTTAGCACCTGCCACAACATGGTTATTGGTAACAATATGACCTTCATTATCGATTAAAACGCCAGAGCCAACGCCTTCACCTGCATAAATAGTACGATTAAAGATATCCTTTTGGAATACCTGTGTTGTAATGCCAACTACGGCAGGGCCTGATTTTTTAGCCGCCTGTACAACATAAGTATTTCGAGATTCTGTTAGTGGCTTAGTTTGTTTGGTATTCTCTGACACTACAGTTTGCTGGTGGCCTGCTGGAGTACCAAATAAATAATAACCACCGCCGATACCTACACAGGCTGCAATAGCACATGCTATAATTTGTTTCTTATAGTTTTTTATATTCATATATTTTCTCCTGTATTTTCAATTGTATACAATTAATACTAATTTATTATATTGCTAATATTATAGATTTGCAATATAACAATTCTTATTAAGCCTAAAATATATGTAAAAAGCAGAGAACACAAAAGAGGTATTCATTAGCATTTACTAATGAATACCTCTTTTGCATATAGTTTGAGAGTGTAAGGACTGTGAGAGAGAGTTATTTATGAAGACGGAAAAGTTGAGAGAGAACTTATTAAGAGAGAGAAGTTAAGTGTATCTTTTCCATATATCTTCATAAAATCCTTACAATTATAGTATACACGATATGTCTAAAAAATAAACCATAGTATATAAACAATACTTAAAACTTCAATTATATCTCTATAATATAAATCCTCTAATCCCATATCTTATCAACAGCGCACCAATCCATGAGTTCAAAGTGAATTAAACTGTTAATTTATACAAATTTATAACCTACACCCCAAACAGTAATAATGTGTTTACTATCAGATGGATTTTCTTCAATTTCTTCACGTAAACGATTAATATGAACTGCTACAGTTGCATAATCACCATAAGAGTCCAAGCCCCATACACGGGAATATAATTCTTCTTTAGAGAATACAATATCGCGATTACGCATAAGGAATTCTAATAGTTGGAACTCTTTCTTTTTAAGATGAACTTCATTGTCGTTCACCCAAACTTTCATCATTTTTGGATCAAGACGAATATCACCAGATTGAATTGCATTCGTATCAACCACGTCTTTTTCTGTAAGACGTTTATATTGCGCTAACATTGCTTTGATTTTAGCAATCAATACAGATGGAGAGAATGGTTTTTCGATATAGTCATCTGCACCTACACCAAGGCCACGGATTTTATCAATATCATCAAGGCGTGCAGTAACCATTACGATAGGTACACGGACTTTGTCACGAATAATGCGACAAACTTCAAAGCCATCCATTTCCGGCAACATAACGTCCAAGATAATTAAGTCCACAGGTGTATTTAAAGCAGCCTCAATACCATCAGTACCATTGTTCATAACAGTTACATCATAACCAGCAACCATCAAATAATCACGTTCAATATTAGCAATATCGATATCGTCTTCAATTATTAGAATATGTTCACTCATGATTTTCTCCTTTTTTTGGGAACTCTAAAATAATCCTAAGTCCATGTGGTCTAATATTTTCTATCACTACACGACCTTCGAAAATTTCCATAATACGTCTAATAATCGAAAGACCAAGTCCACTCCCCTCCTGTGGATTAGTGCGGGACGAATCAACTCGATAAAACGGACGCATAAGTCGGTCAAGCGATTCTGGCGGAACCCCAGGGCCATCATCACTTACCACACAGTACACATGACTTTCATCTTCGGTGACATCAATAACACTATGTCCTATATCTGCCATCTTATATTTTGCACTATTATTTAAAATATTTTGCAAAACCCGTTGTAGCAACTGCGGATTTGCCATAATAGTTGCATCCTTTACGGTAATACGTTGACTTAATTCAAGACCTCTAGACTTGTAATGTTCTATATGATCATCAACAAAGCCCTGTACGTATTTACCTAGATTGATTGCTTCCGACGGTCTAGATTCTTTTTTATAATTTAGCGTTGTTATAAGGAATAGTTCCTCCAACATAGAATCTAAATCATTGGCGCGTTTTAAAATAATACCCATGTAGCGCTTTTGTTGCTCTTCAGTTGGTGCTATACCATCTCTAACACCTTCTGCATACGCTTTGATAGCAGTTAATGGAGTTCGGATATCATGGGAAATACCAGCTAGTAATTCCTTTTGTTGCTCCTGTTCCATCTCGATTTGATAATTAGCGACTCTCAATGATTCCGTCATATTACGAACGTGAATCATGATAAACTTAGTTACAAATCGGTTAATTGCAAAAAATGTAACAATAAACAAAAGTAAAGCTACAATGCTAATGTAGAAAGAAACTGATTCCATCAAACTATCACTACCATGAACAGCGCGTTTAATAGCTATATGGTACAAGTAAGCATGGCGACCTTCATTCTTACGCATTTCATACACAAAGGTATGATTTGATTGATACACAATGCCCTGTAATTCTGGGTTAACATCGATCAACCCTACAATCGCAGATTCATTGTAAATTTGTTGTGTTCCATAAGAATATAAAAGTTTACCTTGGTCAAGAACCTCTACATAGATTTCATTTGGGTCAAACAAGCTATAGCTAGGTTTAACAAGAGAATCAATTAAACCATTATCTAAGCCATAAAAAGTAATTGTCTCAGCCACACGACTGACACTTTTAAATTGTTGTTCTTGCTCGATACGCAAATAGTATCCAGCATTTGCTAAAATGCGTAGCCCTGAAAAATATAACAAAAATAGAATAATTGCTATTAGTATAGGAACTACAAATAGAACAACATTGGATATCCAAATTCTAATTTGTAAATTCACAGGATTACCTCAATATCATAATTAGTAGATACTCCTTATAGTGTACGCTATTTTACGCATGATTAGCAAGCAAAAACGTAAATTTCATGTAATAAAATTCACAACTTATTCATCATATGTTTATAATTGTAACCAATAATAATTACTAATTATATTTTTTTCATATCTATGTCTAGAAAATATAAATAAAGAGTAGATTTTCTATAAATAGACATAAAAACAGCTCCACCTGTATAGGTAGAGCTGTTAATGTAAGATTAACGACGGTTAGCTTCGAAGAAGTTAATAGCAACTTCTGGGAACATAGCGTATGTTAATACGTCTTCGTCAGTGATACCATTGTAGCCTTTGGAAGCTAAATCTTGACGGTAACCTTCCAATTCAGGTTCGATAAGATCTGCTGGACGGCAAGTGATAGGTTCTTCATCACCAATGATAGTGTGACGAATTTCGTCAGAAATTTTACCAGGCAACGCACCATATTTACCGCGTACAAGGTCTTTAACTTCGTTAGGAACCATTTTGTAACGGTCGCCCATCATAACGTTCATCATAGCCATTGTACCAACGATTTGGGATGTTGGAGTTACCAATGGAGGGTAACCCAAGTCTTCACGAACGCGTGGCATTTCATCCATAACGTCGAAGAAGCGATCGCCCATACCCATTTCATTCAATTGGTTTTGAGTATTGGACAACATACCGCCAGGAATTTGGTAACGACGAACAGCTGGGATTACATCACTAGCTGGTTTCAAGTTGAATTCTTCAGCGATTTGTTGTTTTACTTTACGGAAATGGTCAACTAATGGAATGAATTTATCAAGATCAAGACCAAGATCCCATTCAGTACCTTTGAACATTTCAATCATAGTTTCAGTAGCTGGTTGGCTAGTTGCATGAGCAAATGGGGAGATAGCAGTATCGATGATATCTACGCCAGCTTTAGCAGCTTCCCAGTATGTAGTGCTTGCAAGACCACAAGTGAAATGGCTGTGCAAGTCGATTGGCAATTCGCCAAAACGTTTTTTAAATTTAGAAACTAAATCATATGCATCAGCAGGTCCTAACAAACCGGACATATCTTTGATACAAAGGGAATCAGTACCCATTTCTACCAATGTTTCAGCTACTTTCAAGAAGCTTTCAGATGTATGAACTGGGGAAATAGTGTATACCATAGCGGATTGAACGTGTGCACCAGCTTTTTTGGAGTACTTAATAGCAGCTTCCATGTTGCGTGGGTCATTCAATGCGTCGAAAATACGGATACGGTCGATACCATTTTTAACAGCTGCATTACAGAACGCTTCTACTACGTCATCAGAGTAGTGTTTGTAGCCCAATAAATTTTGACCACGAAGTAACATTTGCAATGGAGTGTTTTTCAAATTGGATTTCAATTTGCGAAGGCGTTCCCATGGATCTTCATTCAAGAAACGAAGGCAGCTATCATAAGTAGCACCGCCCCAACACTCAAGAGCTTCATAACCAATTTCGTCTAAAAGACCAAGTACTGGTTCCATTTGCTCATAACGCATGCGTGTTGCCAAAATAGATTGATGACCGTCACGAAGAACGGTTTCACAGATTCTTAGTTTGTTTGCCATGTTAATCCTCCAATTCGAAATAGTTACCCGATGCAACTTTATGCATCTTTTCACTTACTATCTCATACCTATTTATCAACAATTTCTATAGTGCCTACCCATATAAGTAAAATACACTATGAATTATTGGAACATACTTATATTAGACTACTTCTAAAATTCTTTGTCAACAAGTATATTATGCTTATTTGTCATTAAAAAGCGATCATTTTCGGTATAAAAGTGTATGAAAAATCACAATAAACACCGGATACACTAGATTTTATCTTGTATTTTCAATCATTACCAAAATAGTATGTTAATGAGAATGTATAAACTAACTAATCAAAATTTCGATATAATTTTTGTTTATGGTCTAGACTATATCAGTATTTCTTGATGTAGTATAACGAATTATCTTGATTAGTAAATGTAGTTATCAATTTTTATGATAAGAGTTCAGTAGGTTATAAACTTCATAATTATACATTTTACATTCTTTGTATAAGCGTTTTATTTCACTTTTTTCGGAGCTGTTTCAAGAACTATATTTTTGCCATTTCGTTTTACTTGAATAGAAAAAGCGCCTTCCCCTTCTTTAAAGTACTCCATCTTGATGTCTAATAGCATTTTCCCAATTAAAGTTTCTACCTTTTCTGTTAAGAACTCACGGTAGAAAGCATCTTGACTTTGTTGAGGACTTTGATGAATTACAGGCTTAGCTGCATTGCGTTCGGCCTTCATCATCGTTTCTTCAAAATTATCCTCTCCCCCCCATTGCTTCATCATTTCCGCATCAGACAAACCTTTTTGAATCTTAAATTTTGCCATTATAATCACCTATTTCTCTTACTAAAAAGCTATAATTATTATTACCGAACCTCACTAGATACTACATCTAATAGTTCAATAATATTTTCTTTCACCCATATTGGATCAATACCTGACATACAATAGGCTTTGACCTTAGGACACTTCCTCTTACGACATCCTAAGCAATCCATATCATGATTTTGTATTACTCTATAAAGTCCAGTTAAGGGTCCCCATTCAGCGGGATTTGTAGGGCCAAATAGAGCCACAACAGGTCGATTTAAAGCAATCGCCATATGTAACGCACCAGTATCGCAAGAAACAACCACATCACAGGCCTGCAAAAGGGCGGCCATTTCACGAAGTGTTGTTTTACCTAATTTATTATAAACAGGTAATTCCTCTTTTTCTACATACTGCATGAGACTAGTAAAATCCTTTTCTTCCTTTGGTCCACCAAAGCAAATAAAATTACTCCTATATGACATGGATTCAATTAATTGCTGGCACTTTTCACTGGGCCAAGATTTAGTTTGCCAAGACGAACCAAGAACAATCCCTATAGTCGGTCTCTCTTTATCTGTGAAAACATGTGCGATTTCAGATTGCGCCTGTTGCTGTTCCTTATCCGTCACAAAGAGATCCATTTGATTTATATCATCAAAACTTTCATCAGATCTAGTCGTCTCAGACGCATCATTAGCCAAAAGATCCTGATTAGAGGTTTCAACTGTACCTCTATCTTTAAGACTAGATTGCTGTATTGCCATCGGTAATAGCTGGGCCACTTCAAGATATTGCTCAATAACATGCTTGGATCTATCTTTTGATTTATAGTTTGTAAACAGCCAGTTCAACTCTTTCGTTCCACCTAATCCTAAGCGTATAGGAGCACCTGTTGCTAGTAATACAAGGCCTGTAATAAGGCGACCTTGTACATCAACAGCAATATCGAACTGATATGGTTGTAGCTGTTTTCTTAAATCCCACCACATATTCCACATGGTACGTAGGTGCAATTTTTTGGAATGAGCCTCATACACATCCCGTTCCCAGGGGATAATATGGTCTACATATGGATTATGTTCTAATAACTCAGCCATACTCGGTGTAACAATCCAATGTAATATTGCGTTAGGATACCGTTGCTTTATCCACCGCGCAGCGGCTGTAGCATGTAGTATATCACCTATATAACTAAGCCGTACAAATAGTATATTCACAAACAACCGCCTTTCTCACATAGCGTTTATATTCTACTAACTATTCAGCATCAATACATTCCTGTTATTATTTACTGCTATCTAACAAAACAGATATGAAGTTAAGTTTAATTATATCGCATAAAACCAAAAATATTTTATAAATAAAGCCTTTATAACCTAAGATTATAAAGGCTTTATGTTAATTCTTTTTCTTTTTTGAGTTAGTTGATGAATCAGAGGATGAAGATTTTTCATTATCTTCTGTTACCTTTGTCGTATCATCACTACCATTAGCAATAATTTCTTTCACAGTACTCATTGTCACCTCAGACAATGTAGTTGGATTGTTATACTTATAAACTGGTTTGAAACCTACACCTAATTTACCAGTATACACAGTGATTACATTGTTATCTTCATCAACACGACCAATATAGATTGTTTTACTAGTATCTACACCAATCAATCTATAGCGTCCTGGTGGATTGATTACACGCCAGCCACCTTCAATGCCGTTAAACATGAATATATCACCTGTTTTAGCATTGTCATAGAAGAAATTATCTTCATCATAGAATACGGCTATGCGGCCAATGTCTGTAGCTTGCATGTAAACGCGACGAGTATCGTAGTTTGCATCAGTTCGATAAATGCGGTATGCACCTTCACGAACCTTTACCTTCATGTATACCACATTAGTTGCTTCGGAATATGCCGCATCAACAATACGACTGCCTTTTGGCACATCTTCTAGTTCTGTATCGACTTCATGTTCAGGATCATCTGCATTGAGTCGAGCCATAACGACTTTATTATCCGTATAAAGCCCCATAATTGCATAGTTACGGTCTGGCATCCAGTCAAAGTAACTAATGGAGCGGCCTTTTAAGTTAACCGTTGTAGGTTTACTTTCACCAGCCTTATAAATCCGTAGACTGTCATCAGTTACAACAGCCATAAATTGATGATCATAGGACACGTATTTACGGCCCTCTTTTACATTAGGGAAGTTTTTTGTGTCATCCTTAGATGCACCAGACACATTAAATTCAGTAGTGGGTGCAAACATATATTGATCAAGGTACAGATACACCCCTCCTTGCAGCAAAATACCTACTGCAAAGGCGCTCAGTACACGCGTAAAAGGTTTCATTGCCCCTCCTATTTCACGATAAACGCCGTAGGAATCATCCGTTCCCCTAACAAATCGGCTGGTTTATTAACAACTTTGCCATTTAAATACAAGGTAGAGCTAGAGCCACCATCGAGGTTAGCGGCAATGTATGCGCCCTTTTCATATAATACATCTTGTACATCACGCAATGTAGCACCGATAGAATAGCCCGGTTGACGACCATCGATAACTACAAATAACACAGTACCATCCTTGCGTTGACCAATAGCCGTACGAGGGCCTACGCCCCAACCGCCATCGCCATCAGTAATCATTTTCTTACCATCTACGATAAGCGGAGGACCAAAGGTAATACCTTCCATAGCTTTCATATCAGTTAGTTCTGTTTTGTCATAATTGCCAGCAATTAGGTTGCCAGATTTTGAGAACCCAATAAAGTCAACAGCCTCAGATGGGCCTACATCTTTACCGATGATATATTCTCCATCATGAAGAATAAAGCCATATGGCAAACGACCTGTACCCGTACCATTTGGATCGTGGAACCCACCGCCATTAATAGCCGCTACAGCACCATTCATTTTAGCGATATTACTTGTAGTATCACCTTTTTCTTGAATATTGGCTGCCGTTGCCACTTGAATGCGACGTGGATCAGGAATTTCAAGCACATAGCCGACATAACGAGATGACTCAATTTTTTCTAATTTTAAGTCCTTGTCTTCACGAGCATTAAATTTGAATAAGTCTTGGCTTTTTACAACGCCAACGGAACCAAGGATTGCTTGCAATTCATCAGTACTAAATAACCAAGTTATGTAGTGAGGGTGACGAGATTGCAATATAGCACCAATAACGGCACGTTTTACATTATTAAATGGACCAAACAATACCACTACTGGTGATGTGACTGCAGTAAACAAGAACACCATGAGGATGAACTTTACCCAATTCTTTTTAAACAATGTCTATCTCCTTATAAATCACTGAAATGTTCAGTGCTAATTCGCTCTTCAAAATGCTTAATATCTACAGCATTGCCAATCCAGACGCGCAAAATATTATACGGATTATCGCCTTTATGCGCCCAACCAGATTTCATAGCCATTGCCATTTTTATGCCGCTCTCTTTTGTTGCCGCATCGGTATCCTTGTTTTTGTCGCCATAAGGATAGCAGAACCAAGGATTATCTGTAATACCAAGCTTATCAGCTAGAGCTTGTTGAGCCCTTTTAATATTTTCCATTTGCTCCGCTTTTGAAAGCTGTCCCATTTCGATATGCTGGAACCCATGATTAGAAATGGTCATACCATTTTCTTTCATCTCTTTCAATTGCTCCCATGTAAGTCGCGTTCCTACATCGCCGGGATTAACAAATACGGTAGCAGCAAAACCATACTCTTTCATCAAAGGATATACAATAGAATAGGTATCTGCATACCCATCATCAAAGGTTAACACTACAGGCTTTTCAGGTACCGCAGCGCCATTAACTACATAATCGTATAATTGATCCATCGTCAATGGGTTATACCCGTTATCCTTGAGGAATTTCATTTGCTCTCTAAACAAATCTTCACGAATAACTGCATCATTATCTTTATCATCACCAATTTTATGATACATGAGTACTGGAATCCCAGACGGTTGTACCATTGTTACCTCTTTCACAGGCGGCGTTTTAGTTTTAGTTTCGGTTGTTTGCTGTGAAAGCAATCCACATCCTGCTAGCATTGTAGCAATTACAATTGTGAAAAGCATTGCCAATGAAAATCGTTTCATAGGTCCCCCTTTATATAGACACAATTTTATACAATATATTATATCATTTCTATGAAAAATAGTAAAAACCAGTAAATTATTTACGCCTTATTGTAATCCATGCCAGAATGATTTAATATTCTAATTGTAAAATATATTTTTAACAGTACTATACATATAGACAAAGGATTTACCATGAAAAAACGCCTTACTCTTATTCAAATGGACGTCCATGTTAATGACGTTGAATATAATTACAATCGTGTTCAAGAATTGCTCTCCCAATCTCTTTCTGAAAATCCAGATATTATCATTTTGCCAGAGACATGGAATACAGGGTTTTATCCTTCAAGAGAGTTAATCAATATTTCCGATAAGAACGGAGAACGAACTAAATCGTTATTAAGTACATTTGCAAAAGAGCATAATGTAAATATTGTAGGAGGTTCCGTAGCAGTTGCTAAAAATGATGTTGTGTTCAATACGTCCTATACATATAATCGCAACGGCGAACTAGTTGGCGAATACTCCAAGATGCATGGTTTTAGTCCAGCCAAAGAAGACCAATACTTCGCAGGCGGCAAACATACTACGCATTTTGAGTTAGATGGCATTCCATGCAGCACCGTCATCTGCTACGACATCCGATTCCCAGAACTCGTGAGAATGGCTGCATTACCTGGCACCGAACTTCTATTCGTACCTGCCCAATGGCCGACTATGCGTTTACGCCATTGGCAAGTATTAAACGAAGTACGCGCTATCGAGAATCAATTATTCCTTTGTGCTGTAAATGGGTGCGGCACGGTCGGTCGCGTTCAAAGCACTGGCCACTCTGCCGTTTATGATCCATGGGGTACAAATCTATTAGAAATGAATACTGAGGAAGGTATTGCTACTGTAGATATTGATTTCGATGTTGTCGAAGACATTCGCAACAAAATCAATATATTCAGGGACCGAAAACCAGAACTGTATAATCTATAACATAAAAGACACATTGCTATAATTTGCAATGTGTCTTTTACATTAGAATTCAATAAGCTTCCACATATCCTCTGGCACTTGTTCCAGAGGTTTATTTTTTGCAATCGCATCTTTCAAAATATCAATCGTATCTTGAACCTCCTGTTTATCCTTTGTACTTGGATCATGGAGAATAACACGATTCAAAGAATCTTCACCAAATTGTTTTAGGTAGTCCTTTTCTACTTGGTTTAATTCGCGACGTAAGTATTTCATTAATATGACCTCTACTTATAAATAAATTTTCGATGACCTACTTCTACCGCTATAATCACACAATTCGTATCACTAATGTCAACAATAACTCTATAGTTGCCAATTCTATACCGCCACAATCCTTGTTTATTACCAGTTAACGATTTACCAGAATATCGTGGATTTTCTACATTATCCAAATGTTTTATCAACCAATTAAAAATATAACGTTGTGTTGACTTATCCAACTTTGAAAATTGTCGGTCAAACCGTTTACTAAACTCTAGCTTATAAACCATACTTTGCACGCATTTCTGCTACAGAATATGTAACAGGATCCTGTTTATATTCTTTCAAAGCTTCTTGACCCACTCTAAGATCAAAGTCATTTTCGATTTTTTCTAGTAACGCTTTTTTAAATAGTGTTGACAAGGTTTCATCCATAAATTCCGCATAAGTTTTAAACAGTGTTTCTTCTTGTTCATTAAGTCTGACAGAAATATTTGACATACAAAGCACCTCCTTATGTATTACATTGTAATACATAAGGAGGTGCTTGTCTATAACTATAATTATATTATTTTGTCATGCTTGCTTTCAATGCAGCAGCACCAGCACCAACCTTATTAATGCGACTATCAAGATTAGACACTCGTTGGTTAACAGAGGATATGCCTGTTTCTACAGAGCCAACACGTTGATCTAGTGTATTGATATTACTTTCAATACTAGCAAAACGATTATTTGCAGCAGTTGTATGTGCGGTTAATATTTCTGTATTTACTTTTACCTCTTTACCAAGATTTGAAACATTTGTATCAATTGTGCTTACCTTTGTTTCAACATACGTAACACGAGCATCAACAGAACTAATCCCAGCCACGGAAGCAAGCACTGCAAGAACAGAGGTAGCTACAACAGCACTTTTCATGGATTCACCAGATTTACCAGACCTTTTTGCAATTTCAGATACAACAGTATAGCAACCTTTTTTGACATTAAAAATAACTCGATACACCTTATTCATTAAAAATTCCCTCCTATAGCTCTCATACTAAAGTTATATCATTCTCATAACTTCCCTCCTAATAAAAATGATGATTATATTCAATATGCCGATTTTAAATTTATATGTCAATATTTTATTTATTTTTTAGTATATTTATCAATTAACCAAATGATTCATGAAGTAATTTTTATAACTAGTTGTATGATAAACCTTTTTAAGCATACAAAAAAGACATGTTACTAGTCTCTCGTCTCTCTCAGCAACATGTCTTTAGTTGTATATAGATCTCTCGAACTATATCATATTAAATCTGGCTAGGCTCTCTAAGTCCCTTTATGACACGCCAGTATGTCTAGAGTTATTTTATATTTTAAAATAATTTATGTCAATAATTTATTTTTAGTTTAACTATCGCCATTTACGTACCGCATCAATATAGTATTCATTAATAACCGGTTTAGTAATCGTATTCACCTCTATATCAGTTGTTTGTTCATCTCCACCAAAGGCAAATAATGAGTCCATTATTTGCGGCGTCACATATTTAGTAGGAACTGCCGTCACTGATTTAATCTCAGATAAAGGGTGCTTTGTAGCCATATTAAACCCCCACTCTCCAAAAGTAGGCACTTGGATATGATAGGGATATACATTAAAGCCTTCACTAGCTAAGGTTTTATTAATGCTCCAAAATACCTTTGGCGCATAATAAGGGCTCGTCGATTGTACTACAAGGACTCCACTTTCAGAAAGAGCACCATAACATAAGCGATAAAATATATTAGTATATAACTTACCCAATGTAGCATTATTAGGATCTGGTAGATCTACAATAATAAAATCATATAATTTGGTATTTGTTTCTAAATATTTGAAAGCATCATCATTGATAATTGTAACCCGATTATCCGACAACGAATTCTGATTTAAATTCGATATCAACGGATTTGTCTTTGAAATATCGGTCATAACCGTATCCAAATCGACTAAGGTAATGTGCACATCACCATATTTTAATAATTCTCGAGCGGCTAATCCATCTCCACCACCAAGAATTAAGATATTATGAGCATCCTTTACTTGTGCCATCGGAATATGGACGAGGCCCTCATGATAGCGATATTCATCAATAGAAGAAAATTGTAAATTTCCATCAATAAACAGACGAATATCATCTTTATGACGCGTTACAACCACCTTTTGGTATTCAGATTGTTTAGAAAACACAATGGTATCACGATACAATCCATTTTCAATGTACTTAGAAATACTTTCAGATGTGGCTGTACCAACAGTCAATAAAGTAGCTATAATAATCGTTAGAATCTTAATAGCACGCGAATGCTTTAATTGGTGACGATGTGTAATGACAACAATTCCAGCTGCCATTACATTAAAAAGCCCACAAAGAAAGGCTGTTGCCATATATCCCAAATGAGGCAATAGCAACAAAGGAAATGCAACAGCCCCAAAGAGTCCGCCTAAATAGTCAAAGGCAAAAATAGATGATAAGGTATGACGCAGGTCTTGTCTATCTAACTCCATTACACGTGTCAAAATAGGAATTTCCATCCCCACTAAACAGCCTATGAAAATGATAAATAGGTACATGACAACTTGATAAGATACAAGGTACAAATTCGCTAAGAACACAGATACAGCACTAATGCCACCAATAACCCCTATAGCTAGTTCAATACCTACAAACCAATCATATAAATTATGTTTACAAAACTTGCTAAGATAGGACCCCAACCCCATAGCAGCCATATATAGACCTATAGTAATGGAATATTGCCATACGGTATCACCAGAAATATAAGAACTAACCGCACTAATAATAAGTTCATAACAAAGAGAGCATCCCGATATGACAAATGCAGTGAGTAATAATAATCGATCCGATTTCATTAGTGAATGGCTCCAGCAATGATAAGTGCACAACCTACAAAAATACCAAAGGTCATAATACCTGCTGCCGCATTACCACGCATAATTTCTTCTGGTAGTGAATATTTCCTATGAAATGCATTAACCAAGAAAAATCCAGCCAAAAAGATAACAATACCAATAATAGAGTATACAAGGCTAGATATAACACCTCTCAAAAAATACTCTTCTACTACTGGTGCAGCTGGGGATTGAATAACAGCTCTTACAATTTCGCCAATACCGATAAAGGAACCGGCACAAAGCCAGGCAACTGCACGATTACCACGTTTGATTTCCGTTGGAAAATCCCCTGGTATACATAGATCAATAAGCCAATTCCCCAATACCATCAGTACGATACCGATAAAGGAAAAAACGATAACACTCATAATATCTGCAATATAAGGCATAGTGATACCCTCCTAAATTTTAATCTCTATTTGAACGTTGATTACAATTTCCATGTAAACATCTAACTATTTACCATGACTGGTGCCACCACTATCACTGCCTCGTCCACCAGTACTAGCATTTCGGATACTAGTAGCATAGCTTTCATAAGGAGAATAGCTATAATTAGTTGCTCGTGATAATCGATTAGCATCTGACGTACCAGCACCATAACCTGAAGAGTAATCAGACTTGTATGGATTTTTCGTGGAACTACTACTTGTATTCGAGTAATCAGATTTATATGGATTACTTGTCGGATTATAATCGCTATAACTAGACGGAGATGTATATTTCATCTGATCCTGAGCATAACCATTGTACCAATAGGAATTACGATAGAACCAATAAGAACGACTGCTAGAGTGATATCCTCCATCATTATTATGATTATATGCACTCTCTCGACTTTCAACACGAACAAGCACCGTATTCTCCGTAGAAATATAGACAGTAATATATTCATACTTAGTCAATAATGTTACCGTTTCCGTAGGAATTGTCGTTTCATTACGCTTCTCGGCTTTATACTCCTCAGCAACCTCTTGATTATCCTCTGTGATTTCTGTGAAAGCAGTATTCCCATCCTGCGTAACGCGCTCCACATCACCTTTAAGACCTTTGATAATGTCTTGTGTTGTTTCATCAAGACTTAACGATGATTGATATATATCAGACTTTAAGTTATTTGCGCCTGTAATAGATGTTACATACGTATAAGTATCTGGATGTTCCTTGATATATTCAGATACAGTATAGGGATGATTAAAAAAAGCTCGTACTTGATGCCAGCTAGGTAAATCAAGCTCAGATGCAAATACTGCTAATACACAGATAACTATCCAGAGAAAAGGACCAAATATTTTATTTCTGCCACTGACCGACTTCAACCGCTGTTCAATAGAATTTGTGACGGTAGCTTTTGGTTCTAATGTTACAAACTCTTTGTTAACATAGAATCCTGTAGAATACTCTGTTTCATCCTCCCATTCCTCTATAGAAAAGGTAGTCGCTCCATCAGGAGATTCATACTCTTGATACTTGGCAGAATCACTTATATCTACATCTACATCGCCCCAAGCACCACTAACAATTTCACGGCCCTCATCTACACAAATCATAGTACTTGGCCTCATCGAGCCACAAGGCTTGGTGAACTGATATTCGTTTCGAATTTCATCCCAACTTAACCAGAACTGTCCATTAGTACTATGTTTTATGAGTTTATACTCATACCAAATATCTCCATTAGTGTCTATATATCTAATTTTCCCTAAAATTGTATATAAATCACTTTTAATACTCAGGGTATCACCATAATTAAATTCCATGATTCGCTCTCACATATAAAACTACATACAAAGTATTAATTCATCATTCATTGCTTAGTATAATTCTACATGGATTGCAAAGAACTGCCAATAACAAAAAAAGCTTACAGAAAATCTGTAAGCTTTGGTATTCTATATTTGGTGCGGTTGGAGGGACTTGAACCCTCACGAGCGTACGCTCACCACCCCCTCAAGATGGCGTGGCATTTAATAAACATTTATAAATTCAAGGAATACAGTATTTATCAGCTTTTATATAACATATATAATTATATATTTTAGCATATTTTAATATAAATTGATGTCAAATTGATGTCAAAACTGCAAAAAAAATAGGGCACCTACTTTTATAGTAAGTGCCCTTGTTTAATAATCAAAAGTTGTCTGCATATCCACCTTTATGCAGTAAGGAGATATTGGATCACCTCCATATTATTTAACAGCCGCCGCAACTGTAACCACGCCAGCCACTACGCCCCATATTGTGCGTTGCCGTTTAAGGCGTTGCTCCGTTCGTTTGTTGCGTTTGATTTGCTCTCTCAATTCGTTCAACGAGTTCGAGGCCTCGTTCAATTTCTCCTCTTGCTGCGTCGAGATGTTCGAGGCTTTCGCCAATTCTTGCGCCTGTTTCTCGTTGATTGCTTTCAAGGCGCTCAATTCCTTCCCCTGCTCGTTGTTGATAGCTTTGAGCTCGCTCAATTCGTCGCCCTGCGTCGCTGTTAAGTTGTTGGCTTGCTGCAATGCTTGCTTTGAGCTGTTGATTGAGCTTTCGGCTTTCGTCAAGCGCCCTTTGAGTTCGTTCCAGTTGCTCAAAGGTACGTTTATAGTCGGCTCTTGTTTCAAAGTATCCGCTGGCGAGGCTGCCAATGAGATAGACGAGCAAAATGCCAATAGCACCATAAACAACGCGCCGAATAGTAACCGCATGTACAATTTTGTTCTTGATAATTTCATACATCACACGCCCCCTATATTAGTCTTGGTCTGTCCAACGAGCGGCCCAGCCTCGCACATCAACATGAACGAAATCTTGATTATAATATCGCCCAATGCCGTCGGCACCACATTCCTCGGCCACTTCGGCGAGAAAATCGACGTTAATGCCGTCATAAGTAATGTCGGCAGCCGTACCTTCAACATGTTGAGAGTTTGGAACACCGCCAACTTCCTCATTATGGATAGGGCAACGATAGCCGCTTAACACTTCGATAGGCTGACCGATGCGTTCGCGAATAGCGTCCAATACATCAACGAGCCTTTTATCAATCACATGGTCGAGAATAGCATGTCCGTCGCTATCATATCCATGACGCCCACATTTACAAGCAAATTCGTAATCATCAAAATATGTACCAATTTTCATTGTATGCACCTCTTTATTTAATACAAAAGCCACGCCCATATAGTCTGAGCGTGGCACAAACAACACTATATTATTTTTTTAAAATCATATCTACTCTTGCATGAACCACGTCAAGCAAGCCAGATATGGTAGTATTTCCGCCGTCTCTCATATTCTCGAGAATACTCAATAATTCTACTGAGCCGAGATATAGCCATGTAATATTGACGGCGAAAGCATATTGACCTGCCATATAGTCAAAGCACCATGCGGCGCCAGTGGCAAGGCAATACGTCAAAACTTTTGTAACGAAAGGCTTGCGCATATGCTTTGAGGATATAATACCTTTTCCCCATGCAGCAGGTATGGCTATGTATTTATCCGCCATGCTTAGATTGTCTGGATTAGCACCCATGTCTACCAGCATTTTATACCCAAGCGCCGCCCATTTTGTGATGAGGTCTAGGAATACCAGTAATATGAATATCCCTAGCACCTGCACATGTTTCAAGCCAATCATATATATCGCTACATCAGCGATTACGGCAAGCAAGGCCTTTAACACGAACGAATCCGTCAACGTCCGCCATGCCTCGCATAGAAAATCTGTTATTACTTGCATGTGTTCCCCCCTGTGGTTTGATTAATTATAAATAGTCCAATATGGCAACTGTGTACCCTCCGTTAACGTACCGATGTTGAGCCTTGTCATATTCTAAGCTGCTAAGTCTAAAGGTCTGCAACTGTGTACCCTCCGTTAACGTACCGATGTTGAGCTTATTATCAAATTCACCACCATGATTGATAGTAAACGATACATTTTCTGGCGTATCTACATAGATAGGTGTTTCTTTAGACGGTAGAATTGTAGAATTTTTTGAGCCCATGTAGCTAACGCCACACAATAAGGTTACTTTTCGATTGGCTTTAATGGTAATTCCCTTAATTGGCTTAGATAACCATGCATAAGGAATAAAGTCAAACGCGATATTTGTACCAGTCGCCACGCTATTCGTTACATTAATCTTAAGCACATCACCATACAACTTATACACACTGCCATTTACTTCGATAGTATCATCAGCAACTGCACCAGTTTGAACGCCAGTAATCGTATAATCAGCTACTTTCTCACCTGTGAAATTGTGATAGGTGAGTTTTATATCATCTTCACCTAATGGCGGAATATTCACGCTACAAGCTCCAGTACTGTCTAGCGTGAAAGGTGTATCGCTACCGACTACCTTAACGCTGTAATGAGGCTCACCTGTAACGGATACCACTTGTTGACCTTGGATAACGCTTGGAATAGTCAACGGCTTAAATTCAGTACGAGGAAACGGCTTGCCAATGTTTCCAATCATGGCTGTGAGTACATCGTCAACATTGGCACTTTCGCACCATACGTTACCATTTAGCAATAGCTGACGAGCATTATCGGCCGTAGCACTTGCGCCGTCTCGCCCGTCCTCACCCTTATCACCTTTAGGGCCTTTTAGGGCCTCTAACTGTTCGGCTGTGAAATCTGCATAGGTGAATGGGTCGCCTTTATCACCTTTAGGACCTTGCTCGCCTCTTAACCCTTGTTCTCCCTGTGGTCCTTGTGGTCCTTGATTTCCTTGTACGCCTTGCGTTCCAGGAATTGTAATGTCAATCACTTTCGGAACCCTTGCTTGAATATTAACCAGTTCATAGTTTTTTGTATCTTCCATAATTGCACCCCCTAATGTGCTGAAATATCATGAATGAATTTAATATCACCCATTACGATTTTAGTGACCTCGTTCCCATGAATAAGGAACACATCATATTGACCGCTCCTATAATTGCGGTTGATGTTCTTAGTTGTCTCAGCTGTGATTGTGCAGTACACGATATTATCATGAATTACACATTCAGCCTCGGCCAATAATTTGCCCTGCACGCTACGCACTTTCATGATTGCCGTGCAGCCCTTTAAATCAAAATCGGCACTGACCTCGTACCCTCTACGATAATCAGCACCGATATGCAAAGTTTCTGGTTCATTTCTTATAAAGTTCATGTGTACCTCGCTATTAGATCATCATTGTTTCAATAGCTGGAATATTTTGCGTTCCGTCGAGTTCGCAAATCAATACTTGCGTTGTTGTGATTGAGTTTTGTCGAATAATACCGCCAGCATTTCCGCCGTACGTTGTTATAATATCCACGCCGTCGCCGTCCCAGCTAACTTTATGAGCCATAAAGCCACTATCTGAGCCAATAGCCGCCAATGGATATGTAAAACTTAACCCGGCTTTTTTAATGCCTTGAAATTTAACCTTGCCGATTTCGTACTCTTCCTTAGATAAGAACGTAGCAGGATAATCCTTATGAATTACTAACGCCAATCGCATTGTTAATAAATTGCTGTTAAAGATAACATTGCCATTCTTATCATATATTTCCATGCCGTACTTATCTGTTTTAGGCATTTTATTAGAGAATACATACACTTCCATAGTGTCGGCAATCTTGCGTATATTTTCAAGGCTATCTGTTTTAAAGCTGATTCGCAAGTAATTCGTCCATTTGCCGATACGAGTAGGGTGGTTCTTATTTCTAATTTCTGCAAGTTCAATGTCATTGACAGGCAAGTTTGTACTCATAGCATATACATATTGCTCGTTGGCTTGTCGCTGCAATATTGGAATATACAAATAAGCGTGATATATATCACCATTAGGCGTACGTTGAATACCGTAGGTAATTCCGTCGCCATTATATCCATAATATTTATTTTGAGCCACCTCAGCCGACGGCTTAATAGGCATACCCTTGAGACTGATTTTATATTTTAAGTATAAGCAACTATCTGTATCGTTAATTGTTACTATGCTGTCATTGTTATGACTTTCAAAATGTTTCATGCTACATCACCCCATATATTAATGCTACTTTACAAGGTTTATTGACGTTATTAGGTGCTTTTAAATTCCATGAAATTTTACCACCCTCAACAACGATATTGTAACTAGGCCCAAAGCCATACAAAATGTCGTCATTATCGCCTGCATACGAATTCAAGAAATACCATATATGCTGGTCCTTGCTCAATTCGACTGTAGCGCTGCCGCTTTCCTCAATCACATCGAAACGTTTAACGCCAGATACTTTTGTAAGTCTATCCGTTAAGCTAACAATTTGTACGCCGTTCTTATTAAATACTTGTAATCCAGCTGGCATGTTATTTTCACCCCCATGCTTAAATAATCGCTTAAATAACTTTTTAAAAAATGTAATTATTCCCATACGCCTAACCTCACTCGTAATTGATTGTCATCGTCATATACTTCGATAAGATTATCGCTAATTTCAACCCTTGCGCCACTCGTCTTAGTTCGTAGCGTGCCGATTGTTGCAGTAATAGATGAAAGGCTATCCACCTGCATTTTATCGGCGGTAACGGCCCCAGCCTGTATCATTCCTTTCGTAATGATATTGTTATCAAATAGCGCCTCGCCAGTAACATGCAATAATTTGCCGTCTATTCGTGTACCTGCTGGGCTTAGATTGATACGGCTCACCAATTCTGCGCCGTCAAGGCTATTCATAGCCTCTGTTACTTTTAACTCAATACCGCTTGAAATCTGCGTGATTTGTGAATTTACGTTATTTTGATAATCGCTCAAAGTGCGCTGGTACGCATTGCCGAGGTCGATTATTTTGCTATCCATGCCATTAACAGCGGTCTTGACTGTTCCGACTTCGCTTTTTAAATCGTTTACAGCTTTGTCTATACCCTCTAGGCCTAGGCTTTCCATGTCGAGTAGGGACTTATCGATTTTAGCTTTAATGGTAGCTAGTTGTTCATCGCTTCTAGGTCCTTCTCCGAATAGATCAACAAATGCAACCTGTACTGTATGAACACCACTTTCTAATGGTATTGTCGCTACGTTCGTTGTAAAGAAATACCTAGTACCGTCAACGTAAATATTAACCCCCTTACAACCTAATTTGATATTGTCTGTAGTAATGCCGATGCCATTAATCAGACTAACTATTTTGATGTTAGATGGCTTAGGTGGGATAGGTACGTTATATGTCAATTCTGCTGGAGCGCTATACCCCTTTGTAGGGTTATGAGCATATAAATATACTTTTGCACTCCGTTCTGTTAACAGAGTACTTAAAGTGGTATTATTGCTTTTACCAATTAGCCCATACTCTTGACCTGGGTGCAGATCATATCGCAACTCGTAAAAATCAATATCAGCGTTACGCACCTCTAACCAATTAAAGGTGGCAACATCACCAAACGAAACGCCCAGCCCTTGCGGAGTATTAGGCACTTCTGATTTGAGCTCAACTAATACAGATTTGATAATGCCTTGTGAGTAGTTTCCATGACGGTCCTTTACCTTTAATCGCACCTCATATGTATGGCCTAATTCACAACCACTAATAACGATTTGATTATCGCCGTTGCCGCCATACTTCCATTCGTTTGTACCTTCACGATACCATGCTTCGACAGTATCAAATGTATTAATAGTTGGTTGAGTAAATGCAGCCACTACATCAAATGACAATACACCATCGCCAATTTCGTAATACTTAGTAAATAATGCTAAATCGCTTACTTCCGGAATATAGTATGGTGTGATTGTATATGGGTATGCTTGCACCTCATCTAGCCCTTGTTCGTTAGATCCATACATGTTAAACGACGTAAACTTAAAATATACCTGCTTTCCGATATCCTCTTTACGATATGGAGCATGATATAAAGCCTCGTCAACTCTTACGAACCTAGCACCAGCATTGTGCGTTGTATCGTTGGTTCCATACTGACCGCGTATAATTCCACCCAAAGCATAATCGCCATTAAGCTGCAATTGAGCTGTTTCATAAGATAGGCACTCGCCGTCAACCCAGCATAGAGTGTTGGCTCGTTCAGCATCAACATGACTGCCACCTTTTAATGCACCTTGATTGATTATCACATTAGCGGTATTACTTCCTTGTATTAGGTTTGTTTTTAGCCTACCCATTCGAGCCTGTTGTGAGATATTGCCAATTCGTTTATAGTTTTCGTTATTGTCCGACAACCATATAGAACAGCCACCCCAGTTAGGCTCTGAATTAACACCGATATATAATTCATTACCGCCTACGTCACCTGGGGTTTGGATAATAGCTACGTCATTAACACTTGGAGCAGGTACATTATAATCAATAAAAGGTCGTTCATTTTCATGAACGTTATACTTTGCCGGAGCATATGTTCCTGGCGGTTTACCCTCTGCTGTAATTTCAAGTTGTCCATCTGCAGCTTCTGATACTGACGTTATAACTACGATTTGCTCACGCAATCCGCATAACTCATCTGTGATTGTTACTAGGTCGCCCGGTTCCAATCTGCAAAAAGCCCAGTCGAGATGGAATGTATATTGATTCTTTGCATATAGCCGTTTCATAGCCAGCTGTTCAGCGTAGTATTGAGCCCTTGCCTTGGTATAGAGATAATGAGCGGACTTCTTAGAGGCTGGTTTAAGGCCATTTTTTTGAACGTCTGCTACCACCTCGAATGATACAGTTTCTTTCTCGTAGCTATTGGCACGATTAATAAACTCAACTGTTGCCTGATTATATGTTTCCGAGCTATCTTTTCGCTTATATACAATAAGTTGTCCATCGCTAGCTGGAATAAGATCATCTGCCGTTAAGTTATATTGAATTTGATTAGATGGCGACCAATCGCCAATAGGCTTATCGGCTAATGGTACAATTTTCAAACGGTCTGTAGACCAAAAGACAAGGCTGTTTGTAATTTCAGCTATATCATTAATAACATTTTGAGCCTTTGAGCTTTTACTGTCCGGAGGTGTACTAATTAGAATATCTGCTGCTTTGCAGTATGCACGATAATTGTCTAATCCGTCTATACTTACATCATCAATACCGATAGACTTTAACACATGCACAATATAATCAGCAGGGTTTACATCGATACCGTCGCCAGTATCTAATAGCTTCCCTCTAATTTCAAAATTAAATTGAGGTAGGCTACCTCGTTCCCCTAAATCAACAACACCGGCCATATATGCCAAGCCACTATAAGGTAATGCTTTTTCAGGGTGCTTGGATAAAACATAAGGCCACGGAGTTTGTCCATAATCGCCATTATATGCCGTCAGTTCGATTTTTTCGCTTGGATAAGTATATATTTCCTTGTCTCGCCAAACCTTCCCTATACCGGCGATAGGGCCCTCACATAAGCCAATAGCACATGCAACAGTATAGGTATAGGTTATTTCTGTATGCTTCGAACCGCCACCCTTACCAGTTCTCGTCGTACTGCGATGTTCATGAGGTGTGAAATCATCGTAGTAAATAATATTGCCACTCAATCGTGTAGTGCCTAATACTTCAGGCACTACCTCACCATATGAAGCACTGTTGATTTGAAAATCAGCAATCATATCGGCTCGATTAGTGGTATTTTTACCACGATTGAATAAAAAGCCCATTATTTACCACCTTTCCTGAAACGATATACCGCACGTAAGCGACTTTTCCCTTTTGCGTCATAAAATAATACATCGTCAATTGATGATAGAATAACGCCCAAGTCAACGAAAGCATGAATTACTAAATTGTTACCAATGTAAATGGCACCGTGAGAAATGCAACGTCCATATTGGTATAGTAAGAAATCACCGATACGAAGATCATCAAATGGCACCTCGTCCGCTACTTGTTTGACATATTTCAGGTACTTTTCTTCTGAACGATGTAAATGCCATTCGTTGGAATAGTTTTCGATATTGAAATCTGCAATATTCATTAGGCCACTATCAACCACTGCAGCCACCAATAAATATGAGCAGTCTACCCCTTTACCTTTCACCATAGCGTTATTTTGATACGGAGTGCCTAGCCATTCACATGCAGCATTTGCTATACGTTCACCTGTTGTTAATTTCATCGTATCGTCTCCTTTAAAGGAACATAAGGTGTCGCCCGGTTCCTACTAAAATTATTAAACTTGTTCTTACATGTTTCAGGAGTTTTATCACAACCAGGGTATATATAAGCTACATCACCAATACGAGGTGATGTGTTAGTCGCACTCATATAAATAATAGTGCTATTTTTACTATCCATAATTTGCGTTGCTTGCCCTGCTAATGGTCCGCTTATCCATTCCATACCACCGGCTGTATAATAGCCGTCCTCAAACGGTATATCGATTTGTACAGTATTCGTACCAGTAACAGCCGTTACTTTTGCTTTCTTGCGATAAGCCTTAATATCGACACCGCACTCCTTCGAGTAAATACTATAAGGGCATTGAGGATAATATCTTCGGTTTGGATATTCGATATTGAGCTTTTGTACAACTGACTTTGCACTAATCTTCAATATAAAGCCACCGCCCTGTGTTACTTCGCAAATTCCATGGAATAGGTCTATGCACTCAATCACCTTGCCAGCATCGTCAAAAAATGCACGGCGAAGATCAAGCGTTGCGCCGTCTAACCCACCATTATGAGCGACTTCCAATACAGGCACACCACCAATTTGGTCGTTTTGACTAGCAGTAATGGCTACGCTTAATTTATCAACGCTAACTGTACTGTTCGTAGCTATTTTTTCACGCGTAATAATAGGGCCATCACCCTTATAAGTGTGGCCCCCATAATTAACATCTGCATCGGTATCGGCCCAGTAGTAGCTGATACCGCTTTTTAGTTTTAATTCGTACAAATCACATGACAAGAATGATTGAGATGTGCTTAAATGATTGCTTAAAATCTGTCCGACTTCCTTCATTTACTCACCTCACTGTTACCAATTTAAAAGACTTAGACTTGAATATGTCTTTATAAATAATTTCGTCCGTATAATCACCACTGAACATGACCTTCCAATAATATGTATAGTCAGCTGTAATAATAGCAGTTGGTGCTACTGTTACACCTTGTGCTAATCTAATTACGCCCTTATCGGATACAGCATTTATCGGTGAGCCATTAGCATATAATTTTAGGTTTTCAATATGTGCTACTGGCTCCCTAAAATCACCATACAAGCGAACCGCTTGCCATTCAGATCGAGCCCCAGTACCTAAACGAATTCCCTTTTCCTCATAGTCTTCTGGGTCTAACCAAAGGAAAGGGACTGTACCGCCTTTTACTTTTGCATAGAACCCCATGAGTTGCTTATGCTCCTCTGGAGTTAATATTGCAAATTCAGTAGTAATTGTATATTGCGGATACTGCCATGTTGTCATGGTACGCACTCGACCGCTCCCAGTACGCTTTATTTTAGTATCCCATTTTTGAGCCTTCGTAGACTTCCACGCAAGGGATTTGATATCCGGAAATTTAATTAAATCTGCCATACTACCACGTTCCCTCCGTTGCTATGAATTCCCTATCCTGATTAACTAAAAACTGCCTTAGCGAGCGTCCTGCTGAGTTTTCGAGCCATGTTCCGAATGATTGAGCGTCCATAGCGGATACGTTAAACGTAATACTTCCAGCACCTCCACCATTAGCACGAGCTATACCACCACCAATTTCGTCATATGTGCTTTCGCTTAGAGGTAAAACGGCCTCTTTATACTTACCTTCGCCAATTTCAGCATATGTGGAGCCATAAGCCACACCACCGCTTGCCAATTTAGGTAACGATAGATTGCTACTAAATCCACTTGAGCCGGAGTTAAACATACCGGAGAACGTACTTTGTGTAGCTGTTTGAGCTGCACCAGCTGCCGTGTTAGCACTCCATGCAGCCATACCAGCGATAGCACTTGCACCAAACGTTGCCATACTAACTTGTTGAGCCAATGCAGACCATGCCGGATATTGAGCGTTAGCTGCAGCAATACTGGTTGTAGTTTCTTGCGATTGCATCATTTTACTGAATACGGCTTTTTTAACCATAGCCGCTATCCAACTTGCGATAAAATCTGCAATAGTCTTTAAAATAGCTTTGCCAATATTTTGAATGGCACTCATTAATGAGGTAGTACCTTGAATAAGACCTGAAATGCCACTCTGCATGCTATCTATACCAGCGTTTAAAGCGTCAATTAATAGTTGCTGTCCATTCCAATGAGCATCGATTGCGGCTTGTTTCCACTCTTCAAGTAGCTGTTTTTTTGAGTCATAGTGCTGTTGCTCTGCAATATATTCATCACTTAATGCAGCTTGTAACGCATCGAAGTTTTGAGTTCGCATAGCCTCATCAATAGCATATTTCTCGTTAACAAGTTCAGTATGTTGTTGTAAAGCCTTTTTGGCATACTCGTCTTGCAGTGCTAACAATTCCTCATTTTTCCTTTGCTCGTAGGAGATTTGTCCGTCAGCACTCATCTCGAATTCAACGCCGTTCTTTTTCAACATATCAATATGATGTTGCTGTTCCATAGCGTCCATTTTGATGAACTTATCTACCATTTCTGCATAGCGGTCCTCAACCTCATCAATGGCATTGGCATAATCATTTTTCAACTGCACGGCAGGAGATACGCTGCCTGTACTATCCTTACTGGAAGTTTTAAACGCAAAATCTTGTTGCATATCTCGAATACTTGTTTCAATAGCTCTGAGTTTTGCAAATTCCTCTTGCTTAGCCTTGATACGTTTATCCGCATAAACATCGTTAAGGTTCTTTAAATCTTCTTGATAATTAACGTTAGCACTCTTTGATTTATTGAGCTCATCGAGTTCCTTTTTGTATTGCAATTCGATTAGTTCGACTTGATTGCCTTGCATTTCCAAGAACGATTGCAAGATTTTTTCGTGGACCTCTTTGGCCTCTTTTGCAAGATCCTTTCCGGAGTGGCCTTTACCACCTCCGCCACCTTTTCCACCTTTACCGGTGCCAGCAGAACCGCCATCATCTCCGCCACCACCGCCAACATCTAGGCCTGTATCACCGCCACCGGATAACCCTTGTGTTATTTGTGAAGCCATATTAACGCCAGTATTTACAATATCTTGTGCCGTTTCAGCACTGATTGTATCAACTTGTTGAATAGCAGTAAAAGATGTACCAAAGAATTTTGCGACTTTATCGCCTACGCTATTAAGTTTTGCAATTAACCAGTTAAGCCCTTCTATAATTTTATTCACGCCCCAAACAGCGGTATGCACAATAGTTGAAAATACCGAACTTAACGTATTACCGAAACCATTAGACGCAGCAGATGCAGTCGCAAACACGCCGACCAAAGTCATTATAACGGATATTAATATTCCGACTGGGTTTGCTTTCATTACAACATTTAATACACGCTGAGCAGTAGCCGCAGCTAATGTACTACTTCTTAATGCTAGAAATAATGATTTGAGGACAGTTGTCCCCAAAGTCAATGCGCCTATTGATAAGATAGTGCCTTGAATTGCCACTTTAACAACAGTCATTGCTAACGCATAAGACCTAGTTGCAATCGCAGAGGCGACTTGTGCAGTTTTTAACGCTACAGTTTTTACTGTCAATGCAGCAGTTTGAGCGCTACATAATGCGACTGTCGCTTTATAAGTAATAAATGCAGTGGTAACACCTACAATGGCAGTGGCAACCCCTGGCATGGCAGTTCTAAATAGGTTCGCAAAGCTCGTAACAATATTCTTAGCTGTACCAATTACAACCGATAATGCACTAAATGCACCCCTTACAGTAATAATGGCTGCTTGTGCAGCAGTACCAACTAAACGAAAGGCAATAGACAACCCAGCAAGTGCATCGTTCAATACACCTGAACTTGTCATGTTGCTTATTTCTTCCATAGCCGGTTGAAATGCAGCTATTAATTCGTTCTGAACTTGCGTTCCTATATCTTGGAACGTCATAGGAATTTCTGCAAACTTAGCGTTTGTTTCTTCTGCACTATTGAATAGGGCTTCCTTGATAATGTCAGCAGTAATAAGCCCTTGCGAGCTCATTTCCTTCAATTGACCTACAGTCAAGCCCATTTCACTTGCAATAGATTGTGCCAACATAGGAGCATTTTCCATAATTGAGTGGAATTCGTCCCCTTGTAGCTTACCAGCTGCCATTGCTTGCGTTAACTGGTACATAGCTGATGTTGTTTCTTCAACGCTAGCACCGGAGATTTTGAACTGCTTATTCAACTGTTCAACAAAATAAATTGCTTCGTCATTAGATGAAAAAGCGTCTTTTGCAAGCATATTCAACTTAGCAACACTATCGGCCATATCTAAATAGCTACCACGAGAACGGTTAGCTGCACTATAAATCTTGTCCATAATTTCAGCAGTAGACTGACTGCCGTCATTAATTAGATTGATACGTGCCCTAATCTGTGTAAGTTGGTCGGTGGTTTGAACAGCACTAACTGCCATATCTTTCATGGCTCGCCCTGCAGCTTCAATACCTATTGCTGCAGCACCAAATGCAGCTCCACTTTTGGTAGCGTTCATGATACTAGGAATTTCTATACCGAAGATCTTCTGCGCTTTGCTTTTAACAGCCTCCATCGAAGCAGTAACGTCTTTTCCTAGTGCATTTTCCGCTTTCTTAGCCACTCTATCAAGTGCTTGTTCCGCACTACTAGATGAACCAACTATGCGAACATTGATTTGTGAATCTGCCATTTTATTATATCTCACCTCCCGCCTGTCTAAATTCTTCCATGAATAACTTTTCCTCCGTCTTGCGTTGTGCCAATGTCATAGGATGTAGTTGCTTCATGATGTCATCGACTTTCAATCGCTTATTTCCAGCAATATGAACGTTTGTCATTATGCATGTAAAATAAGCTTGTCTACGGTCCTCAATCTCCATTCGCAATTCGTACCCTTCAACCAGTTTGTAATATTCCATAGGACTTAGTTTCATAAACTCCCAAGGCTTCAAATTGAGTGGACCATACGCCATACGCTCGGCCTTTGTTATCCATAAATTAAAAGAGGGGGCTGTATAGCCCCCTTCTAGTTTTTTACTTCTGCTTCCTCTGCTTCTACCTCAGATTGTGCTTTTTCGTCAGCTTCTTCAGGAAATGATGCATAGTACGCAGCCTTACCAAATACACCACTACCGATTAATGCTTTTACAATTAACTGTACAAGTTCTAAATATTGAACCTCGCCTTCATCGAATAAGTGTTGTAGCTTTTCTTGGTAGTAAATATAATCGCGTTTACGACCTTCGTGCTTCATTCCGACAACAAATGCAGTGATTAATTGTTGGAATGTCATTGCCCCAGCTTGAACTGCTTTAAAAATAGGTTCACCCCATAGCTGTTCAAGTTCAGCAATTCGACCAATCGTAAAATAAATTGTTTCGCCAGTATTAAATACATCACATGTGATTTTTTTCATGAGTGCGCACTCCTTAAATTAACTATAAATTATGGTTGTTTTAATTCGGACAATGGACCTACGCCATTTAAACTGCCTTTATACGTTGCCACATCGTCATGTGGTGTGTTCATAGACAATTCTGTGATGGAGCAAATACCTGTCATATATGCTTTGTTAGGATATTCAATCTTAATGTTGATAAGATCATCATTCAAGAATGCTTTTTCTAACAATTGCAATGATTCTTCATTAGGCATAAGCAATGTTTCAAGGTCAATGGACCATTCTTTAAGGCCTGGGATTGTAGCCTTCCAGCCGTCAGTGCCTTTGTGCGATGCATCGATGCTATCAGCCTTACGAGATACATCACCTGTACGCTGTCCGCCTAATAAAAGCCATTCAGCACCTGTTGTTTCGTCGGTGCCAGTATTAACATAAATCAAATAATTTTTACCGGCAGTAGGCATTGCAGCCTGTTGCGGTTTATAAAGTTTTTTTGCTGTAGCTGGTTGAGCTGGCATTAGTAGATACCTCCGTTTGTTTCTTCATTCAAATTAATAAGGCGAGCCACAAACCTGTACTGTGTGCCAATCAATGGCCGTACTGAATCATGGTCGCCTACTTTACTTGTACATTTAATATCGATGATTTGATAACCGCTATCTTGCAAGATACATATATTGGGATTTAAACATCCACAATCATCCCGCAGCTTAGTTATGATTTTTTCAAGTTTTGTTTCTAGGTTTGCTATTAGTTCGTATCCAACTGATAGGTCCGGGTCATCATTCCGTCCCCAAACTTCAATAAACAATTCCTGTTGCATTTCAGATTGCACAGAGTTATCTCCTGGCATCGTTTCTCCTCGAATAACCATAATAACTCCATGACTATCAATCTTAGCAGCCTGTGGGCGCATAGCGCCTAATATAACATTAAAATCATATCCGGAGCTAACAATGATATCTTTAATATGTTTCATTAACTCAAACCACATATTACCCCCTATAGATTTCAACAGAACGATATCCTTTGTACTCTGTAGGGTTACCTGTAAGCTGCTCCGGTGTTATTCGCGATTCCAATAATTTAATACGAGCTTCATAGTATTCTAATTTTTTAGAATAAAAGTCATCCGTCGAACCATTACTAGTATAACTTCCTGGTAAAGCATACGATTTATTAACGCAGACTTCTCGATAGATATATGCAAGGACTAATTCATCGATAGTAAAACTACGTATAACTTTATCCTTTGACACACCTAATCTATCCGCAAGTACATATAGCCATTGTTCTGCTTTGGATACAGCGGTCTCTGTTACCTCTTGCGTTAGCAATTCATCCCCTAATAGGTCGGCCATATCTTCAAAATTATATAGCATACAGTACTCCTTATATTTCAAAACTTAGCGTAATCTCATCTTTTACTAGCCCTTGTGCCACATCATCTAGTGCAATACCGGTATATCTGGAAAAAATACTAGTAATATTTGAGACATTATTTTGCAACGCTTCATACAAAAATGGATCTGGGGCAGTCCCAGGGTGAACCACTTTCCTAGCAAATATAAACCCATTACCGCCTTGTGGTACGAATCTCAATATCTTCTTAAAATGCGGCCGAATTACATGTGCTGGTGTCCCTGCATGTACAAAAGGGCCGTATTTCGCGACATCGCTATCAATAAATACAACCCCTTGCATTCCACTATTAGAAATTCGATAATCAACAGCCTTTTCTAAATTCCCTGTTCTTGAGGTAAATCTATGTTTCTCCTGTGCAGTATCTCGAACTTCAATAGTACTCGCTTTTACTGCCTGACAAATACGCTTGTTGAAAATATCCTGGCTATTCACCGGTGCTTATTTTTTACTACCACCTTTACTGCCTTTTGTAGGCTTTTCAGGTGGTTCAGTATCTGCAGGTGGTTCAGTATCTGCAGGTGGTTCAGTATCCTCCGTTACAATTTCATATCCATGTTCTACAAACCACGCAATATGATTAGCATCTTCAGTAAATCCTTCACCATTAACAAAAGTAACATTGCCAGTTTGTCCTGTATAATCAGACACTGGAGATTTTATAATCGGCATATTGGACCTCCTTATTTAACTTTAATTTTACGGAATACACCTGCAGCTTTAGATGCTTTTAATGCAACCGCGGCAACCATTTCGACCTCGCCTTTCTTTACAGCTCCGGAAGAGGTGAAGTCAGGGAGCCATAAGTTAACCACATTATCGCCAGCAAGAGATACGCCGTGGAAACCATCGAGGCCAAGGCGTGCGACATATAAAGAAGTTTCACCTTGACCATTAATACCTACCACAGGGTCATTGCTACCAGCTTTGGCACCAAGGTCAACTAATGGTGTAATTCCGTAATATTCAACTTGTTGTCCGAATTCATTTAATTGAGTAGAGTACATCGCAGAACGTCTAGCTACTGCTCGAATTTTAGCAATCAATTTAGAGTTGCCCATAATGGCAGATGGTGCACCATCCAAGCCTAAAAGGAATTCATCGAGTTGGTCTAAGAATGTCTTGTAGTTTGCATCAATAGCACCACTATCAGACAAATCGATAGCTGCTGTAGGTGTATATTCAGTAGAAGACCCTAAAAGTGCCTTGTCTAAACCATCAAATGCTTTAGCATTGGTACCAGTATCGCCATTAATAACTGTGTCATTAAACAATGCAGTTGCAGCCTTAACCTTTTGTTCGATTTGTAATGTTACTTCATCAACAATACCGCCCATTTTAGCGATTACACGGTCGATTTCAAAGGATCCGCCAAATACTTTCAAATCAACAGTATGACGTTTACGAGTTACACTTTGAGGTGTGTATTCAGCATTAATATCACGGAAATCTGCAGTTGGTTGTGTTAACAATCGAGTATAACCATAGGTTAAAGTACCGCCACCGCCAGTAGGAGATACAGCATCATCAAATGTTAAGTTTTCAAATAAAAAAGACGATTTACGGAATTCATCAATAACTCCCATTTGTAAATCGTCTTGTACGTTAAGTTTTGCTTCAGCTAATGTAATTGGCATTAGTTTATTCCTCCGTTATTAGAATTTATAAAATTTATTGGGCTTCAATAGCAGCCGCTACGGCCCCCTTTAAACCTACTGGCTTATTACTGCCAGAATTGTTGCTTCCTGCACCGCTTGTGCCTGAACCACTTCCGCGTTTTTGTACATCTTTAATTGCATAATCTTTACCTTTTAGCCATTCATCTACACAATCGTCAACAGTTCCACTAGTACCATCAGGCTTAATATATCCATAAGTACCATCTTCGTTGACTTTGATGTTACCAACAATCAGCTTTGAAAATTCCTTAGGATCCATAGCGTTACGCTTCGTCAAAGAATCAACCACGGCTGCAGAAATTTCAGACTGTACACGTTGTGCATCAGCATTTTCTCTTGCTTTACGCTCGGCCTCTACAGAATCCTCCAGGGTTTTAATTCGTTGCTGCATAGCTACAATACCTGCATCATCTTTAATCCCTGTAGAGGTGATTTTTTCTAGCTTGCCTTGCGCATCAGCAAGCTCACGGTCGGCGACTTCTTTTGCCGCTTTTGCTGCTTTCGCCTCATCATTCTTGGCATTAAATTGACTCTTGGAAACGTAGTTTTCACCATAATCCTTAGTCACTGCCTCTGCTTGTTCCTCCGTTAACCCTAACTTAATTAGTTCCTCTTTTGTCATCTGTATGACCTCCTGTAAAATAAACTTTCCCTCTTCGCTTTATTTTCGTGAGCCACACCTCACGACCGCGGTCTTGTTCTTTTACGCCTGCAATACTAAAAAGGCAATAAAAAAGCACCTGCATAAGCAAGTGCTTGATTGATTAAATTAAGTTTTAAATTTCTCGTATTTCTACGATTTCACTGGCATACAATTCATATTCGCCAACGTCTATAGACGCTTCGTCTGGCTCATTATTTACGCTAGATGTATAACCCAATAATTTGCCTTTCATAGTATCTCCATCAACGAATATGACTTCAATATTTTCTGACTTGATTTCATCGTATCGTCTACGCAATTCTTTTTCTGTCATTTTCGTTCACTTCCCTTCGGTACAATATGAATGCCTTTATTAGATACATGCACAGTTGCAAAACTAGTACTCCGTTTCGCTCCTGTCTCTTCATGTACATCATACCCAATATGTGGGTATATATCAACTAGTATTTTATGGTTCCAATCGCCATTACGCGAAAACCCTATTCCTCCATTATTCACTCCAGCTCTTATTGCCTTCAACACATCAGAATGTGATGGTTCCACATCGTAATAACTTTTATTTTTAGAGGCATCATATAGCTTACCATCTTTTACATGCATGCTCTGCCGAGCTACATATGATTTATTAAAATATGGAGAATTAATATAGTCTATAATGCGAGCTTTGACATCTTCTTTAATTTCGCCATCTTTCCGTTTTGAGATTTCTTCGACACGAACTTTACCATCTTTTATGTAGTCTTTTAGACTCTCAATCACCGGGAGTCTGCGTTTAAAAACATCTCCACTCCACCCCCTAGCTTTTTCAGTCCACGATATATGCCCATTCATTACTAAGTTGCGTCCATTTACCCCTAATATTTGTTCTTGCTCTGTTTTATTCAATGTCTTTAAATATGACAATCCGCCGGCTTCTACATTAGGCTTTGCAACAGTATTATTAATCATGCCATCGATAACTGGCATAATGCGACAAAGGCAATGTGGATGCGCTGGCAAATGTGGGAACTTATCCTTTGGATACACTCCACGACCTAACCCATATAAGTCTGCGTTAGCGTATACATCGCAAATATCGACAATAGGGTGCCTCGAACTCATTCGCCACCGAAAGGCTACCACATCAGGATCATCTAAATGCCTTGCAATTTCCCCCTCAGCATATGCCCTCGCTCGTTCTGTCCGCGCAATGCGCTCTGCATGATATCTTGCCTTTTCTTGAGTTGCAACGTACACCGCACGATTAACGGCTGCGGCATTTCCTTTTTCTATTGCTTCTATCAATTCAGTATAGGCAGCACGCATACCAGGCGTAGTGCGTTGTTCTATCAGACTTCTAACACGTCGAAGTTGATACTTAACAGCTTTTCGTTCTGCTTCATTAGTAGGCAATGTAATATTTAGGCCATTAATCCGTTTTAAAAATTTAGGTAATTCGGCTTTATCAATAACCGTATCAGTCCCATAGCCATCAAATAATGCTCGTGCGGTCTCAATCGTACTATTTCCTTTAGACATAGCATCTTGAATCGTAGTAATAACTTCACGTTTTACGGTACCTGATGCATTATGTAGCCTATCAGATAAGTTTAATCCATCAGGTGCCCATGCCTTTTGCATTGCCTTTGAAATGGTTTGTAATTTATATGGCATGCCTGCGATTATTGCACTTTTAGCTGCATCACTGGTTACACCTATGTCTACACCATATCCCCTGGCACACTCCTCAACCAACTCATCGATTAACGTGCCTCTCATTGCTTCCATTACAGGATATTTTTTATATGCTTCTTTAACAGCATATTTAGGCGTGTGCCCTTCGTCTAGTAATCGACGTACTTCGGCTTCAAACTCATCAATTATATCGCGTATGACACGTTCGGTATGCTTATTCATCTAGTCGCTCACTGTTCTCATCCGGATTTTCTCCATTTGAATACATGTCATCTAATACTTCTTGCTGTGCAGTAGCTTCCACTTCTTTAACAATGGCATCATATACATTGCCGTCAATATTAGGCATATATCCATCAAGGATGCGTTTAAGTACTTCAACATAATATGTTTTAGATTTAAACCCTAAATCAAGGGCTTGCTGTCCTTGAGATAAGCAATCAGCTACATCATTAATGTCAAAGTCCCTTGGATATTCGCATTTATAATTCAACTGCTCGCCAGTCCACAATTCATATAATGCAATAATGGCGTTCTCTGCATTTTCACACTGTACAGCGAAGTTTGCTAGTCGTTGATTTGTTCTTTTGAATGCCCACTGTTTAGCAACCCCTGATTTTTCCTGCTGAACCCCTACTACAGAATCAACACCACCTATGCGGTACATTTCTTTAATTTCAGCTTCCTTTTCTTGCATGATAATTTGTGCCGGCCCATTATCTGGAGCAATAAAAGCAGGAGGATGACTAGCCTCTGATGGATATAGTAGTACATTATTGACACCCAAGGTTAAATCTTCTATACCTTCATCGGATGGCATTGTTAAAGTAGAAAATGTTTGAGAGTTCAAAATCTGTGTCAATAAACTATCAAGATGATAAACTCTATAGTTCTTTTGTGCTAACGAATAGAACTCTGGATGCGGTAATATAGTTGTTTTCTTAGTGCTACGACCAAACCATTGCACTACAGGGACACGTCCTAACCCATGTTCACCTTCATTAATAATGCCTCGCCCTTTATCACGAATAGTCCATTTTGTATCTGTCCATTCATAATATACTGTTGAACTACCTCCATTATCATCAGTAACAATCGTTCTATATTCGAATCTAATTATTCGACCTTTGTCATCCAGTTTCCAACCAGTCACATCACTAGGTTCAACTGAAGTTAAATACGGTAACCGTCTATCACGTACATTATCAGCCAAACTTTCGCCAAATTCTGCTTCATTGTTAACAATGACATACACAACACCATACATTTTGGCAATCAAAGCCTGTTGCTGAATGTATTCTTGTAATGATGTACCTAATCGATCTGCATCTTTTAAAAACACTTTGAATTTAGCCGTTTCTTTATATTCTCTTCGAATTTCATCATTAAAGATAGGGTCTACATTCGCATTAATAATCGCTGCGGTATGATTAGAATAGCTTGATAACTTTTTACGGAAATTATAATTGTCTATGCTTTCTCTTGGATGCTGTTTTAAACCACGACCTAAAGAGAATAACCCGGACCCATAGTACGCATCATGTAATAACTGGTATGCATACTTCTGTTCGTTTGTAATAAACATATAATGAAGTTCCTCCTAATAAATATCAGAATTGATGGATTTAATAACAGGCGCATTCAAACGTTCAACAACGCCTGTCGTTGCGTCTTGAGCATCATCATGTGCATTTTTACCTTTGCGCTGATACTTATACATGGATGTATAGTATTCAGGCCAGCGGTCCTTAAAGTTAACTGGGAATAAAACATAATCCATAACTTGTGTTGAATTTGATAATATTCTAGCTTCCTTATTCTTACTTTGATGAAATGCAGTAATCTTTGTCCGATTACCTGGATACTTTTCTTTTAGTATCCGTTTAACATTTCTAGCAAAACCACGTCCACCATTATTAGACTCTATATCAGCAATATTTACACTATTTTTATTTATTAAATCTGCAGTTTGTTCTTCAGTAATTTCCATAGGCGCATCTGTATACAATACATCTAACACATATGCGTAGTCTTTATATACTCCATACACAATAGCGCATAAGAAGTCGTCGCCAGTATCTGCAGAATCCACATAAGCCTTCACTGCAGAGAATAGTGGATATCCTTTATCATCCCTAGGAACATCCTCATATGTACTGAAATAAGAGTATAGCCTACCTTTGACATCAATAGGCTCTTGTTGGTAATTGGCTGATGCAATATCCTCGCCCATTGCTCTAATTTTAGATAGATAGCTATCTTTTGACAGTACATCCGAGCACAGCATACTGCCATCCTCCTGAACCGCTTTCATCATAATTACTTTAGATTTGAACTTAGGATCATCTTTGAAATGCTCGATTGCACGCCCGGCCAAATCATCTGAAGCCCATCGTGTCATGATTATAATAATCTTCCCTCCCTCTTCTAATCGAGAGAGCATTGTGTTTGTAAACCAACTCCAATGTGACTCTTTGACGTTTTCATTATAGGCTTCTTCAGCGTTTTTAATGATGTCGTCAATTATTAAGAGTGTCGCACCAAAGCCTGTAGATGAACCGTCAGGTGATGTAGCTAAATAGCTATTATAACCATCCTTCAAAGACCACATGTGAGCTGCTCCATCGCCCTCTTTGATTTCAACTCCAGGGAATACATCTGAGAAAACGGTTATATTCTCATCAGCTTTAACTTCCTTGATTGCATTTCGCACTCCCTTGGCAAATGTCTTGGATAAAGTCGCATTGTAAGATCCAGTCATCACCTTTTCTTTGTGGTTTTTACCAAGTACCCATTTTGACAAGTTCTGGGCTGTGCGGCTCTTCCCATGCCGTGGCGGTAAATTAAGAATAAGAACATTGTAGATATCGCCCTCATAAAAATCTTGTAATGCATCGCACAAATCAACTAAATATTGACGGTCGTATTCATAAAAGTCACCCTCTAATAGATGGCAAAAATAAAAGAATTCACGTCTCGCAAGTTCATATTTGAACTCCTGTACAACAGCCGGTGTGAATTCCATATTATCTATCCTCTTTTTCAATAACTTTTCTAATTTCTTCAGTACTTAACCCAGCTAATGGATTGTGATTTACATTAACATCAATCGTCCGATTTCCCATAGAAATATTGGCAACTTCAGCGCGAATCTTATCAATTCTTGCTCGTTGTTCGTCTGTAGCTAGCGGACTGCGACACATAACGTCGTACTGCTGAATCATTTTAGTTAAGGTGGCCATTGCCACTGATTGGGCCTTCATAAATACTACTTCTTTATCTACCGAAGAAATGACCTTATCTGTTTCAGTAACAGAACGACTGGTTCCTTTAGCTGGGTCAATAGTAACCTCTGTCCTGTTTTCAGTGACACGTGTATGGTCTTCTATTCCATCAACATACATCAGCTTTTGTGCTCTGATAATACGTGCAAATTGAACTTTTATGTTCATATATAGAATATCAATAGGGCTTGATTCCTCGACTTCCATCACAATGTCTAAAGTTTCTTTTGGTAAATATTTCGCTAGTAATCCGTGCTTAACAGCATTTTGATTTTGTTTAGGCGCACCGCCAGCATTGTATAATGCATTATGATTGCCAGGCTGGCCTCCTCGTTTTCTAGTATGCGTACTTTTATTTTTTGTATGCATACTTTTTTTTGATGTATCGCGGAACCACCCATAGCGTGTCTTCCACGATTTAACAGTCGCCAATGACACCCCATACTTATCGGCAATATCCTTATACTTCATGCCATTTAGGTAGTCCTTGTGCGCTTGCTGATGTGTCGTCACATGGCAGCACCACCTCACTCAATTCATGTTGTTTACAAAAACTATTGGGCAACCTCAGAAAATTCTAAGCGTTGCCCATTTCTAATCACATATACATTTTTATTACTTCTAATAAATTCGATATATCGTTTTACTATTACATCACAGTATTTAGGATCTAATTCAATACATCTACATCTGCGCTTTGTTTGTTCGCAGGCAATCAAAGTAGACCCTGAGCCACCAAACGGTTCGAATACAAGTTCTCCAGGTTTTGATGAGTTCTTAATTCCCTGTGCACATAATGCAATCGGTTTCATCGTCGGATGTTCACCATTTCTTAATGGCTTATTAAATCGCCATATAGAATCACATTCAGTGCCATTATTAACTTCTATTTCATACCCAGGCACTCTTACTACAATATGGTCCGTTTCATTAGAAAAATGAAGAATATAGTCATTTCCATCTTTTTCGATTTCAAGAGGAAGATTGTCATCAATCACAGTAGATTGTTTTCTGCCACCATAAAACTTATGACTAGCACCAGGTTTCCATCCATATAGAATTGGTTCGTGTTTCCACTGGTAATCTTGGCGCCCCATTACAAATGTATTCTTAACCCAAATCAGGCATTGTTTGATAAGTAAATCATTATCTCGAATCGCACGTCTAAATTGCCCACCACAGCTATCAGAGTGGCAGATATAAAACGCTCCACCAGGTTTTAATGCTTTGTTAACCAAAGCGAATACATCATCAAGAAATATATCAAATTCAGCATCTGACATATTATCGTTTTGAATGGTAAGAGCTTCCTTTGTACCTCCCTCATAAGCCACGTTATACGGTGGGTCTGTAAATACCATATCAACAACGTCCCCCCCCAGTAGACAACCAAGAGATTCTGTCTTTGTTGAGTCGCCACACAATAACATATGTTCACCTAGCATCCATACATCACCGAACTTTGTCATAGGTTCTTTAATTGATTTGATAGCTTCTTCTGCATCAAAATTATCCTCATGAGCTTCATCTGCTATTACCTGGTTTAATAGGCTAGCTATATCATCGTCAGAATAACCTGTAAACTCAGCAAAATCTCCCGTATCAGCTAATAACTCTCCTAATAAGGTATTATCGATATCTGATAATTCGGCGATTCTATTGTCTGCAATCAGGTCTGCATACTCTGCAGCTTCGCTTTCATAATCCTGCCGATCAATTGGAACAGTATCTAGGCCTAATAATTGTGCAGCCATTAACCGCCCATGACCTCTTACAATAAACCCAGAACGGTTACTCACTGTAATCGGAGCTCGCCAACCTTGTGCTTTTATCACTTTGGCCAACAACTCTACTTGCTTATCACTATGGTGGTTAGGATTTCTAGGGTTTGGAACTACAGAGGTAATATCTACTAAATCTGTATACGCGCAATGGATCATAATGTTATCTGCCATTATTTCAGCACTCCTTTATTCTGCTTGTATTTACCGCACTCCTTATGAACCTTTGCGGTTTTTGTTTTTACTAACGAATGTGATGGTGCATACGATTTACACATATGGTCTATATGAATTCCATTAGCCTTACACCAACCTTTCACATTGTTAAGACATCGCCTCTTTTCACAATACACATCAGTCAATCGTATTCACCTCGCTTTCTTAAAATTTGGATACAAAAAGACCGCTTAATCGTATAGATTAAGCGGTCTTTTTGCTTTAGTGTTCTAGGTATTCACTTTGTCGAGAGAGATTAATTTGTTTCCCTATTAACTCACACTATCATTATAAATTGTCAAGAATGACATGTCTATGACAGTTTTATGACAATTTTGTATTGAGCCCTATCACTCCCCAGAGAAGTACAGATAGTTCTTCTACTCCCCTTGCAACGTGCCTATGAATAGTACGAACATCTGGCTTTTCAGGGAACGATTCTGCAATCTCTTCTAATGTTTCTCCATCAATATAATACCTGCGCATACACTCACAATACTTAAATTGTTTTGCGTTACACTTCTCAGCATAGATATCGAGCATGTTATTAACATGCCTCATCATCAATGCTGTTTTTTCTTTACTTTTAACAATCGCATTAACTTTTACAATGCTTTTATCGTCAAACATATCAATTAACAGTTCATTGAGCCATATATCCTCGGCTTGTGTCGAATCCGTTAT
>OIEJ01000044.1_pt1 | contig 125603 bp, 112 predicted proteins | sample 1581791 | NCBI WGS metagenome assembly OIEJ01 (sample SAMN03281019, study PRJEB24777) | human gut metagenome | isolation source: fecal sample PR141 from 1 month old male Chinese infant, vaginal delivered... | place: Singapore | collected 2005-11-08 | reverse complement strand
TTCTTCTGCGGGTAACGTCAATGAGCAAAGGTATTAACTTTACTCCCTTCCTCCCCGCTGAAAGTACTTTACAACCCGAAGGCCTTCTTCATACACGCGGCATGGCTGCATCAGGCTTGCGCCCATTGTGCAATATTCCCCACTGCTGCCTCCCGTAGGAGTCTGGACCGTGTCTCAGTTCCAGTGTGGCTGGTCATCCTCTCAGACCAGCTAGGGATCGTCGCCTAGGTGAGCCGTTACCCCACCTACTAGCTAATCCCATCTGGGCACATCTGATGGCATGAGGCCCGAAGGTCCCCCACTTTGGTCTTGCGACATTATGCGGTATTAGCTACCGTTTCCAGTAGTTATCCCCCTCCATCAGGCAGTTTCCCAGACATTACTCACCCGTCCGCCGCTCGTCACCCGAGAGCAAGCTCTCTGTGCTACCGCTCGACTTGCATGTGTTAGGCCTGCCGCCAGCGTTCAATCTGAGCCATGATCAAACTCTTCAATTTAAGTTTGATGCTCAAAGAATTAAACTTCGTAATGAATTACGTGTTCACTCTTGAGACTTGGTATTCATTTTTCGTCCGAGGACGTTAAGAATCCATGTCACTTTGAGTGCCCACACAGATTGTCTGATAAATTGTTAAAGAGCAGTTGCGACGCGCTTTAGCGCTCTGTCGCGAGGTGGCGTATATTACGCTTTCCTCTTTCAGAGTCAACCCGTTTTTCAGGATTTTTCTCTGCAACCGAACCGGCTGTTTGTGTGAAGTGATTCACATCCGCCGTGTCGATGGAGGCGCATTATAGGGAGCTCTCCGGGAATGACAAGCGGAAAAATACAATTTTATTTCAACCGCTCATCTTTTAAACGCAACGCTTATTTTTGCTGCTTTTTAATCGCCGCCGGCAGCTCTGCCAGGCTATTTAGCACCCAATCCGCCGCTTTTTCCGCTTCTTCAGTCAGGGGTTTACCGGTGCGCACCAGTACTTTAGTCCCGACATCCGCAGCCGCTGCCGCCTGCATATCTTCCAGTTTGTCCCCTACCATATAAGAAGCAGCCATATCGATATGCAGATAGTCGCGGGCGGAAATCAGCATCCCCGGATGCGGTTTACGACAATCACAGGTCTGGCGGTACTCCTCAACCGCACCCTGCGGGTGATGCGGGCAATAGTAGATACCGTCGAGGTCGACGCCGCGGTCTGCCAGAGACCAGTCCATCCATTCGGTCAGCGTTTCAAACTGGGCTTCGGTAAATTTACCGCGGGCAATACCGGACTGGTTAGTGACCAGCACCAGCGCGTAGCCCATCTCTTTTAGTTCGCGCATCGCGTCAATGACGCCATCGATAAATTCAAAATTGTCGATTTCGTGGACGTAGCCATGATCGACATTAATAGTGCCGTCACGGTCGAGAAAAATTGCGGGTACTGACTTTGCCACCGGTTTGCTCCTGAAAAAGACTAGTGCCGCTAGTATCGCATGTTTCCGCATGCAAGAAAGTGCTCATTATAAAGAGTCAGATTGATTTAGACGTCTGGATGCCTTAACATCCATTTCATTGCCAGGCATCGCCTGGATACGGCAGAAGAAAATGCCACGGCAAACGGCTAAACGATAATAAATAACTGATGATTAAACTTTCCAATATCACCAAAGTATTCCAGCAGGGGAATCGCAGCATTCAGGCGCTGAATAACGTCAGCCTGCATGTCCCTGCCGGACAGATTTACGGCGTCATCGGTGCCTCCGGCGCCGGTAAAAGTACGCTGATTCGCTGCGTGAACCTGCTGGAGCGCCCGACCGAGGGCAGCGTACAGGTTGACGGTCAGGAACTGACTGCCCTGTCGGAGAAAGAGCTAACCCGCGCTCGCCGTCAAATTGGCATGATTTTCCAGCATTTTAACCTGTTGGCCTCGCGGACCGTTTTCGGCAACGTGGCATTACCCCTGGAGCTGGATAACACGCCGCAGGCTGAAATCAAACGCCGTGTCACGGAGCTGCTGGATCTTGTCGGTCTGGGTGATAAGCACGACAGCTACCCGGCCAACCTCTCCGGCGGCCAGAAACAGCGCGTGGCGATTGCCCGCGCGCTGGCCAGCAATCCTAAAGTATTGCTGTGCGATGAAGCCACCAGCGCCCTGGATCCGGCCACTACCCGTTCCATTCTCGAACTGCTGAAAGACATTAACCGTCGTCTGGGGCTGACCATCCTGTTGATCACCCATGAAATGGACGTGGTTAAACGTATCTGCGACTGCGTGGCGGTCATTAGTAATGGTCAACTGATCGAGCAGGACACCGTGAGCGAAGTCTTCTCCCATCCGAAGACGCCGCTGGCTCAGCAGTTTATTCAGTCCACTCTGCACCTCGATATTCCGGATGACTATCAGGCGCGCCTGAAACCTACCGCCACAGCGGATAGCGTACCGATGCTGCGCATGGAATTTACCGGCCACTCCGTCGATGCGCCGCTGCTCTCTGAAACCGCGCGTCGCTTCAATGTGAATAACAACATTATCAGCGCGCAGATGGATTATGCCGGCGGGGTGAAGTTCGGCATCATGCTCACCGAAATGCACGGTACACAGGAAGACACTCAGGCGGCCATCGCCTGGCTGCAGGAACATCATGTAAAAGTAGAGGTATTGGGTTATGTCTGAGGCAATGATGTGGCTGCTGTTGCGCGGCGTATGGGAAACGCTGGCAATGACTTTTGTCTCTGGCTTCTTCGGTTTTGTCCTCGGCCTGCCGGTGGGCGTGCTGCTGTACGTTACCCGTCCGGGGCAAATCGTCGCCAATGCCAAACTGTACCGCACGCTGTCGGCGCTGGTGAATATTTTCCGCTCCATCCCGTTCATTATCCTGCTGGTCTGGATGATTCCGTTTACCCGCGTGATCGTCGGTACCTCTATCGGCCTGCAGGCAGCGATTGTGCCATTAACAGTTGGCGCCGCGCCGTTTATCGCCCGCATGGTGGAGAACGCCCTGCTGGAAATCCCCACCGGCCTTATTGAAGCCTCCCGCGCGATGGGTGCCACGCCGCTGCAGATCGTGCGCAAAGTCCTGCTACCTGAAGCATTGCCGGGTCTGGTCAACGCCGCCACCATCACGCTCATCACGCTGGTGGGTTATTCCGCAATGGGCGGCGCGGTGGGCGCCGGTGGCCTGGGTCAGATTGGTTATCAGTATGGCTATATTGGATATAACGCCACCGTGATGAATACCGTACTGGTATTGCTGGTTGTTCTGGTTTATTTAATTCAATTCTCTGGCGATCGCATCGTCCGGGCTGTGACTCACAAATAACGTTATTGGCAGACAACACTCATTCTTACAGGAAGGAAATAACATGGCCTTTAATTTCAAAACTTTTGCGGCAGTTGGCGCGTTAATCGGTTCTCTGGCGCTGGTGGGTTGCGGTCAGGATGAAAAAGATCCGAATCATATTAAAGTCGGCGTTATCGTCGGGGCGGAACAGCAGGTCGCTGAAGTTGCACAGAAAGTAGCAAAAGAGAAGTATGGCCTTGACGTAGAACTGGTGACCTTCAACGATTACGTTCTGCCGAACGAAGCGCTGAGCAAAGGCGATATCGACGTGAACGCCTTCCAGCATAAACCGTATCTCGATCAGCAGATTAAAGACCGCGGCTATAAGCTGGTGGCTGTCGGTAACACCTTCGTCTACCCGATCGCGGGTTATTCGAAGAAAATCAAATCGCTGGACGAACTGCAGCCGGGCTCACAGATCGCCGTCCCTAACGATCCGACCAACCTCGGTCGTTCTCTGCTGCTGCTGCAGCAGGTAGGTCTGATTAAACTGAAAGACGGCGTGGGCCTGCTGCCGACCTCGCTGGACATCGTCGAGAACCCGAAAAACCTGAAGATTGTTGAACTGGAGGCGCCGCAGCTGCCGCGTTCCCTGGACGATGCGCAGATTGCGCTGGCCGTTATCAACACCACTTACGCCAGCCAGATTGGCCTGACCCCGGCGAAAGACGGCATCTTTGTTGAAGGTAAAGAGTCTCCTTACGTGAACCTGATTGTGGCGCGTGAAGACAATAAAGATGCTGAGAATGTGAAAAAATTCGTTCAGGCTTACCAGAGCGATGAAGTTTACGAAGCAGCGAACAAGATCTTTAACGGCGGTGCCGTGAAAGGCTGGTAATCTTTTCTCACCGTAATATCATTCAGGACGGGCTTCACGCCCGTCTTGTCATTTATGCAAGCACCTGATTCAATAACGCCCTGTTTTTTATTCATTGAGGAAATACTATGCGTGCTTTACCGATCTGTTTGTTAGCACTCATGTTAAGCGGTTGTTCCATGCTAAGCAGATCTCCCGTTGAGCCTGCTCAAAGCACTGCAACCCCGCCAGTTAAATCTGAGCCGAGCAAACCGCGCGCCACCCGCCCGGCCCCAGTACGTATTTACACCGATGCGTCAGAGCTGGTTGGTAAACCGTTCCGCGATCTGGGTGAAGTATCTGGCGAGTCCTGCCAGGCTTCGAATCAGGATTCTCCGCCGAATATCCCCACCGCGCGCAAGCGCCTGCAAATTAATGCCGCGCGTATGAAAGCCAATGCCGTCCTGCTTCACCGCTGCGAAGTGACCAGCGGTACGCCAGGCTGCTACCGTCAGGCCGTTTGCCTGGGTTCAGCGCTTAACGTCTCGGCGCAATGAGCGCATTTCAGTTCGCGCAGATAGGCGTCATCCGTTCGCCGTATAAAGAGAAGTTTGCCGTTCCTCGCCAGCCAGGCCTGGTGAAACACGGCGGCGGAGAACTCCATCTGGTCGCGCCCTATAACCAGGCCGACGCCGTGCGTGGCCTGGAGAGCTTCAGCCATCTGTGGATCCTGTTTGTGTTTCATCAGACAATGGAAGGCGGTTGGCGTCCGACGGTGCGACCTCCCCGACTGGGCGGCAATGCGCGGATGGGCGTCTTCGCCACCCGTTCAACGTTTCGCCCTAATCCCATCGGCATGTCGCTCGTTGAGCTCAAGGGCATTCGCTGTCAGAAAGATCAGGTAATACTGGAACTCGGCAGCCTCGATCTCGTCGACGGGACGCCGGTGGTTGATATCAAACCGTATCTTCCTTTCGCCGAAGCCCTGCCGGACGCCAGCGCCAGCTATGCACAGCAGGCGCCGCTGGCGGGTATGAACGTCAGCTTTACGCCGGAAATAGACGCACAGTTACTCACGCTGGAAAAACGTTACCCACATATCAAAGCGTTTATCCGCGAGGTGCTGGCGCAGGATCCGCGTCCGGCCTACCGAAAAGAGGAACAAGCGGGAAAAACGTATGCCGTCTGGCTGCTGGATTTCAACGTCCGCTGGCGGGTGATTGCCTCCGGTTTTGAAGTCTTTGCCCTCGAAGCGCGCTAATTTTATTTTCCTCTCTTTTGGCATCTTTGCCACACTGGTAAACTAAACCACTTTTTTTGTTTCAGGCTGGGCAACCAGCCTGTTCCGCTCGTTTAACTGGAACCGTTACAACATGCGTACTAGCCAATATCTGCTCTCCACTCTGAAGGAGACACCTGCCGACGCCGAGGTAATCAGCCATCAGCTGATGCTGCGCGCCGGGATGATCCGCAAGCTGGCCTCCGGGTTATACACCTGGCTGCCGACCGGCGTGCGCGTCCTGAAAAAAGTCGAAAACATCGTGCGTGAAGAAATGAACAACGCCGGTGCGATCGAGGTGTTAATGCCGGTCGTTCAGCCATCTGAACTGTGGCAGGAGAGCGGGCGCTGGGAGCAGTACGGCCCGGAACTGTTGCGCATTGCCGATCGCGGCGATCGTCCGTTCGTCCTCGGCCCAACCCACGAAGAGGTCATTACCGATCTGATCCGTAACGAGCTGAACTCCTATAAACAGCTGCCGCTGAACTTCTATCAGATCCAGACCAAATTCCGCGACGAAGTACGCCCGCGTTTCGGGGTGATGCGCTCCCGTGAATTCCTGATGAAAGATGCCTACTCTTTCCATACTTCGCAGGAATCGCTGCAGGAAACCTACGACGCGATGTATGCCGCTTACAGCAAAATCTTCAGCCGTATGGGGCTGGATTTCCGCGCGGTACAGGCTGACACCGGTTCTATCGGCGGCAGCGCCTCTCATGAATTCCAGGTGCTGGCGCAGAGCGGCGAAGACGATGTGATCTTCTCCGACAGCTCCGACTACGCGGCAAACATCGAGTTTGCGGAAGCCGTTGCGCCGAAAGAGCCGCGCGCAGCCGCCACCCAGGAGATGACCCTGGTCGATACGCCGAACGCCAAAACCATCGCCGAGCTGGTGGAGCAGTTCAACCTGCCGATCGAAAAAACCGTGAAAACTCTGCTGGTGAAAGCGGTTGAAGATAGCGCTTCCCCGCTGGTTGCCCTGCTGGTGCGCGGCGATCACGAGCTGAACGAAGTGAAAGCGGAAAAACTGCCGCAGGTCGCCAGCCCGCTGACCTTCGCCACCGAAGAAGAGATCCGCGCCCTGGTGAACGCCGGTCCGGGCTCCCTGGGCCCGGTGAACATGCCGGTTCCGGTGATTATCGACCGTACTGTAGCGGTGATGAGCGATTTCGCCGCTGGCGCCAATATCGATGGCAAACACTACTTCGGCATCAACTGGGACCGCGATGTCGCGACGCCGGAAGTGGCCGACATCCGTAACGTCGTCGCCGGCGACCCGAGCCCGGACGGTAAAGGTACCCTGCTTATTAAGCGCGGTATCGAAGTGGGTCATATCTTCCAGCTGGGGACGAAGTACTCCGAGGCGATGAAAGCCGCGGTCCAGGGCGAAGATGGGCGTAACCAGATCCTGACCATGGGCTGCTATGGTATCGGGGTGACTCGCGTGGTAGCGGCGGCGATTGAGCAGAACTTTGACGATCGCGGTATCGTCTGGCCGGATGCGATTGCGCCGTTCCAGGTGGCGATCCTGCCGATGAACATGCACAAGTCTTACCGTGTGCAGGAGCTGGCGGAGAAACTGTACGCCGAGCTGAGCGCCCAGGGTATTGAAGTGCTGATGGACGATCGTAAAGAGCGTCCGGGCGTGATGTTCGCCGATATGGAGCTGATCGGTATCCCGCACACCATCGTGCTGGGCGATCGTAACCTCGACAACGATGATATCGAATACAAGTATCGTCGCAACGGTGAGAAGCAGCTGATTAAGACCGGAGATATTGTGGAATATCTGGTTAAAGCGATAAAAGGCTAACACCCACCTCAGGGCCCTGAACGGATGTCAGGGCCTTTTTTTTTACAAGGACAGTACCAATGACTGCACATCTCCTCCGCAGCGGACTGCTTACTTTTGCCCTGCTCCTGCTTACCGCCTGTACCCTGGACGTCGGCCGCAGCTCGCCTTCCACATCTGCTGCCGATGACCATTCATCATCCTGGGCTGTTACCCTCCAGCGTCAAAGCTCGATTGCCGGCAGCGGACTGCGCGAAATCGCCGAAAGCGACCTGCGCTCCGGCGACCTGCTGTTCTCCTCCAGCCTGGGCGTCACATCGCTTGGGATCCGCGCCTTCAGCGCCTCTTCCGTAAGCCACGTCGCGCTGTATGTTGGCGAAGGTCAGGTTGCGGAAGCCACCGGCGCCGGCGTACAAGTGATTAGCCTTCAGCAGGCGCTGGCGCACAGCGATAAACTCTTTGCTCTCAGGGTGCCTGACCTGACGCCGGACCAGGCGACGGCGATGAAAAGTTTTGCCTGGCAGGTCAAAGACAGCGGGTATAACTATCGCGGCATTATTCAGTTTATCCCTTATATGGTCACCAAACCGCTCTGCTCGCTCAACCCCTTCTCACGAGACTTTCGCCAGCAGTGCGTCAGCGGCCTGGCCAAAGCGCAGCTGGGCGATGCGGCAAGCGGCGACAAGAAAGCGTGGTTTTGCTCGGAGTTTGTCAGCGAGGCCTTTGTCCGAGCCGGGCATCCGCTGACGCTCGCGCAGGCGGCGTGGATCAGTCCTTCCGATCTGCTGCACATGCGGGAAGGAGACGTCGCCACGTTTAAACCCGAAACGCAGCTCCAGTATGTCGGGCATTTGAAACTGGGAGTTTATCTTCAGGCCGGTAAGCTGGTGGGGCTGAACAAACCGAAGGACGGTGCGGAGTAAAGAAACGATTGACGCTTTTCCACCAGCCAGATCCACGCTCACTCTTGATGTGACAGGGCTAATAACAGGAGGAAGTAGGTGGTACTGCGCGGGATCATCCCCTGCCCGTTACCCGGACAGGGGCCTGACAATCAATGGCTGCAGTCTTTACCGGGAATAAATTTGCCGGCTTGATCCGTCATCAGCGTTTTCATCATCTCGCCGGTATCCGGGTTCGCTTCGAGAGTAAAGTGCCCTTCTACCACCAGCAGTACCGGGCGAGTATCGGTCCCGCGCGCGGCGGCATAATCCCGTTCAAGCTGGGCATTGTTCGCCACCGCGACGCGTTTACCGGTCGCACAATCGGTAAAGGTTGCCGCATCGGCCATATAGAAATACATGCCGCGCATCGCCATCGGCGTCGTCGGCAGGCTGGCCTTCACTGGCTCCAGGGTATAGTTGAGAGGAGACTGAATGGGGCTTCCGTTGCGGTCGAGCATCTCCAGCTTGTCGCCTTTCGCGCGAAAGTAAGATTTCTCGCCCTTGCTGTTGGTCAGCACCAGCTTATCCGCGGTACGTGCCCAGGTGCCGTACGAGGCAAAGGATGACGGCTCACGACGGGCGCCCTGGTAGTGCTCATTCATCACCCAGGTCCCGTCTTTTTCCAGGAACAGCGAGGTGTCGATACCTTCGCAATCCGCGCAAGGCAGCACGCCTCGCCAGCTTTGCTGCATCGGCTTGAGCTCTTCCATCGCCGCTGGCTGGACCGTGTCAGTCTCGGCGCGATGGTTACAACCAAACAGCGCGAACAGCGAACAGGCCGCTATCACGGAGAATACGCTTTTCTTCACTTTGCTTTCCTTATCATCCATTTCACCCGTTCGCCGACGCCTTCACTGGCGAACTTTCCCACGCAGCGCCTTGACTGAGGACTTCTGTGCCTTGGAAGCAAGGCGTCGCTCTTTCGATGCCCGAGTCGGTCGCGTCTCCCGGCGACTTTTTTGCACTGCGGTTAATTCTTTAATAAGGGCCACCAGCCGGGCGATCGCCGCTTCACGGTTCATCTCCTGGCTGCGGTATTCCTGAGCCTTAATGATAACCACACCGTCAGCAGAAATTAAGTGGTGGCTGGCGGCGAGCAGGCGCTCTTTGTAAAACTCCGGCAGGCTTGAAGCTTTAATATCAAAGCGCAGATGGATCGCCGTCGACGCTTTGTTCACATGCTGCCCCCCTGCTCCCTGGGCGCGAATGCCTGACAAGACGATCTCGTCGTCGGCGAGGGCTACGCTGCGGCTAATAGTAATCATGCCGACGCTTGCCAGGCGGTAAGCTGAATTTCCAGATTATTCCGAGCGTCGGATAACCAGATACTGCCCTCCTGCAGAGTGGCCTGCAGCGTCATGGTACGGTCGGCAAAGGCGCTAAGCAGTGCCAGTTGCGCATCATCAAGATACCAGATGGTCAGCTTCGGGTACGCCGCAAGCTTGCTCTGATTCTGCTGCCACCAGATTTCAGCTGCCCGGCTATTATAAGCAAACAGCGCCACCGCCTGCGCCCGTGAGCAGGCTTTCTTAATCCGCCGCTCATCCGGCAGACCCAGTTCGATCCACAGATCGACCCCGAGATGATCGTTAAGCAGCCACAGCTCCGGCTCGTCATCCGACGACAGACCGCGGGTAAACTGTAGCCGTTCATCGGCATATTTGATCCATGCCAGCAGGCGCAGCATCATGCGCTCCTGGGTTTCTGACGGATGCTGAGCCAGCGTCAGGTTAGCATCCAGAAACTGGTTGCGATCCAGATCGGCTACATTTACCGCAGCTTTATATATTGTCGCTTTCAGCGCCATGAATAAACTCCTGAAAAGAATGGCGTACATTGTAGCGAAACTGGCGGCAAAAGGCTGTCGTCAATCGCAGCAACCTGTTTCATCCTGCTGAAATTGCTTAAATGACTATGATATAGTTCCCTTGCTAAACAGAGTTTATCTTCGTAGGCTTAAACTTGCATCCCACGGTTGAGTCAGAACGCTGACAGGAGGGCATGTGGACCACTATTGTGAGTTAATACGCAAGCGGTATGCGGAAATAGCCAGCGGAGACTTAGGGTATATCCCGGATGCGCTGGGTTGCGTGTTGAAAGTATTGAATGAGATTGCGGCGGATGAGGCCCTTTCGGAGTCAGTCAGGGAAAAGGCCGCTTATGCGGCAGCAAACTTACTGGTGAGCGATTATGTCAATGAATGATACTTATCAACCCATTAACTGCGATGATTACGACAACCTGGAGCTGGCCTGCCAGCATCACCTGGTGCTGACGCTGGCGCTGAAGGATGGCGAACAGCTGCAGGCAAAGGCCAGCGATCTTATCTCGCGAAAAAATATCGAGTATCTGGTGGTCGAACTCGCCGGCAACGTCCGCGAGCTGCGCCTGGATAAAATCGCCAGCTTCAGTCACCCGGAAATCGGCACCGTGGTGGTGAGCGAATCCTGAATCAAAAACGGGCTTAATCGCCCGTTTTCCTCCACATCAGCCTGACCCCTTCCCCGTCCTTCACTTCACCTTCTGTGGTCACAAACAGATCGTCCGCTGCGGCAATCGGCGTTTCGCCGTAAAACAGCAGCGGCGTGGTGTCTCGTCGCCACGGAGCAACGCCCAGCTCCTGCCAGAGCTTCTTAAGCTTGCGTCCGCCATGGCGCCCGACAATATGCAGGTGGCCGCTGGCGCGAAAGCGGACGGTGACCGGCTCATCCGCCGACGGCGGGCGCAGCCTGCCGCCGGGCTGCAGCGTCAGCTCGCCGAGACCGTCCGCCAGCCGCAGCGGCTGGCGCCAGTCGGGCCAGCGCTGAACGCTGTCCGTCTGACCGGGAAGATACTTCACCCAGTACAAACGCTGTTGAAAACGGCGGACGGTAAATTCCCCCAGCCGCAGACAGGGGCTGGCATCTTCCCGCGCCAGCGCCACCTCGTGCCAGAGGCGCTCAGGCACCTCGCGGGCGGGCATCGGCGCCTGCTGCCCGGCGAGCCAGCGACGCAGCAGCGCCGCTCGGCGCGGCGGACTCATCGTCGCCAGCGGCGCGATAGCCAGCGAGCCATCTTCGGCCACCAGCGACGCCAGCTCCGCCGCCAACATCTCGTCCAGCAGTTGTTCCTGCTCGGCGCACAGGCTGGCGCTGCGGGCGACGGCCTCGCTAAAGTGCGGCCAACGCTCGCGCAGCACCGGGATCACCCGCAGGCGCAGGAAATTGCGGTCATAGGTATCATCCTGATTACTCTCATCTTCGATCCACGACAGCTGATGGGCGAGCGCCCACTGGCGTAGTGATTCGCGGGTTTCATTGAGGAGAGGACGCAGCAGTCGACTGCCGGCAAAGGCAGAGGATGGCGCCATCGCCGACAGGCCGGTAGGACCGCTGCCGCGTTTTAACGCCAGCAGCAGGGTTTCGCACTGATCGTCCTGGTGCTGGGCGGTCACTAACACCTCGCCGGCATTGAGCGTATCCTGAAAGGCCTGATAGCGCGCCGCACGAGCGTGGGCCTCGACGCCCAGCCCTCCCCGGGCTAACGTCACGTGATGCACCACCAGCGGCACCTGCCACTGCTGGCAAATCTGCCGACAATGCGCCACCCAGTCGTCTGCGTGGGCGCTAAGGCCGTGGTGAACATGCACCGCCCGCAGCGTCAGCGAGGGATCCTGTTCCCGCAGCAGCACCAGCTGATGCAGAAGAACCGTCGAGTCCAGACCGCCGCTGAAGGCCACCAGCAGCTGGCGATGGGGATGAAGCGTATGCGCAATATCAGCCGTCATATCCACGAACATACCGAGAAGTGATGGCCCGGCACGTTACCGGGCCAGGGCCGCGCTGGCAAGATTTACTGCTGATATATTTCCAGCGGCAGGTCGTCCGGATCGCTAAAGAAGGTAAAGCGTTTACCGGTAAAGGGATCGACACGAATCGCTTCGCACTCCACGCCATGCGCGGTGAGATGGGCTACCGCGGCGTCGATATCATCCACGCTAAAGGCCAGATGACGCAGCCCGCAGGCTTCCGGACGACTGGGGCGGGCTGGCGGAAACGGGAACGAGAACAACTCAATTACATACTCGCCGTTGAGCGCCAGATCGCCTTTCCAGGAATCGCGCTCGGCGCGATAAAACTCACTTTGCAGCGTAAACCCCAGAATATCGCAATAGAACGCTTTACTGCGGGCGTAGTCGGTCGCAATGATGGCAATATGGTGAACCCGTTTCAAACCCAGCATGGTTAAACTCCTTCTGTTAAGCCAGCCACGTTACTCGTGCGCGCCGTTAACGCGCAAGCCTTTCGTCATTTTTTAAGACTCGTACCCGATACACACCGTCCTCATCGCGCTTGGCGCCGTGAATATCGGTCTCAAAGCCCGGGTAATGACGGCCGATAGAGCAAAGCATCAGCAGAAAATCGAGCACCGCCCGGCTTTCCTCGGTGATCATCTCTCCCGGCATCAGCAGCGGAACCCCCGGCGGATAAGGGAGGATCATGTTGGCCGAAATCCGCCCCACCAGGTTCTCCAGTTCAATAGTTTCCACCTCCCCCTTGATCTGGCGCTGCCAGGCGTGATGCGGCGTCATTTTCATTTCCGGCAGGACGTCAAAGGCGCTGAGCATCAGCTGCGGCAGCTGATGCTGACGGATCAAGCGGTGGATCCCCTGCGCCAGATCCTGGATCCGCATGTTGCGGTAGAAGTCGGGATCTTCGGCGTACAGATCCGGCAGCATATTTTTCACCCGCAGATTGAGATCGTAGGCGCGTTTAAACTCGGTCAGGCCGCGCAGCAGCCCCATCGCCCGGGTTTTATCGATGCCGATACTGAACAGGAACAGCAGATTGTAGGGGCCTGTTTTCTCTACCACCACGCCCCGCTCGTCGAGGAACTTCGCCACCAGCGCCGCCGGGATCCCCTCTTCATCCATATTCCCCTGCTCGTCCATGCCCGGCGTCAGAATGGTGACCTTCACCGGATCGAGATACATATGATCCGCATCGGCATCTTTGAAACCGTGCCAGTCCTCGCCCGGCGCTACCGGCCAGCACTCGGCTTTATCCACGGCATCCGGCTGCCAGATATCAAAGAACCAGCCGTCCGACTCCTCGCGCAGTCGCTGCACCTCTTTGCGGAAGTCCAGCGCCCGCTCAATGGAGCGCTGGATCAGACGTTTACCGGAGTTGCCGCGCAGCATCGCCGCCGCGGTCTCAATCGACGCGACGATGGGGTAGCTCGGCGACGTAGAGGTATGCATCATAAAGGCTTCGTTAAAGGTCTCTTCATCATAGTTGCCTTTAATGTGGATCAGCGAGGCCTGCGACAGCGCGGCCAGCATCTTATGCGTCGACTGCGTCTCGAAGATGACTTTCCCGGGGATCCGCTCCCCGCTCATACCGCTTTTCCCCTGATATATCGGATGGAAATGGGTATAGGGCACCCAGGCGGAATCGAAATGGATCGACGGGACATCGAGCGTCTCCTTAAGCCAGGTGGTGTTATAGAGCAGACCATCGTAGGTGGAGTTGGTGATCACCGCATGCACGGGCCACTGCGCCCCGCCCGTGTCGCGCACTTTCTGCTGAATGCTGTCGCGGGTAAATTCGCGCCGGGGGATACCGCCGAGGATCCCCAGCGCGTTGCGGGTCGGCTTCAGCCACAGGGGAACCACATCGCTCATCATCAGCAGGTGGGCCAGCGATTTGTGACAGTTACGGTCAATCAGCAGGGTGCTGCCGGCGGGCGCCGAGTACATGCCGACAATTTTATTGGACGTCGAGGTGCCGTTGGTCACCATATAGCTTTGCTCGGCGCCAAAGGCGCGCGCGATATACTCCTCCGCCTCCAGGTGCGGGCCGGTATGATCCAGCAGGGAGCCCAGCTCGGTGACCGAAATCGAGACATCCGCCTTCAGCGTATTCCCGCCAAAAAAATCATAGAACAGGCAGCCCACCGGGCTTTTCTGATAGGCGCTGCCGCCCATATGGCCCGGCGTACAGAAGGTATATTTTCCCTCCTGGACATAGTTGAACAGCGCGCGGGTAAACGGCGGAGTGATATTCTCCAAGTACTCGCGGGTGTACTGCCCAATGCGGGTGGCGATCTCTTCGGAGAGTCCCAGCGCATATTCGAAGAACCACAGCGTCATGCGCAAATCCTGACTGCTGACATCCATCGTCGAGTGGGCGTTAATAAAGGCGTACAGAGGAAGGTATTCATTGAGCTGATTGATATCGCTGCACAGATCGACGCTGTATTCATCCCAGTCGAAGATCACCCCGCAGATGCGCGGGTTGTGCTCGATAAACTGCAGCAGGTCGGCGCTGTTTTGCGGCCAGATGGTCTGGAAGCCCTGGCGCTGAAGCGCCGCTTCCAGTTCTTTGATCGGCTCGTCTTTGTGGTAGACGCCGTGAGGCCCCATGATGGCGATGATATTCACGCTTTCCTCCTGGTATTCACCTAAGTCAAGCATCATAGCAATCCCCCGGGCGCATCGCACATAAAAAAAGGGCCGGAAAATCCGGCCCTTAGTGTTAAGTCCTGACGAAAAAGTTAAGCGTAACCGTAGCTCATCAGACGCTGATAACGGCGGTTCAGCAGCTCTTCTTCGCTGAGCAGATCGAGGTCGGCCAGGTCTGCCAGCAGCTGCGCCTTCAGGCTTGCCGCCATCGCTTCCGGGTTGCGGTGAGCGCCGCCCAGCGGTTCCGGAACGATAGAATCGATCAGCTTCAGCTCTTTCAGACGCGGGGCGATAATGCCCATTGCTTCCGCAGCCAGCGGCGCTTTATCCGCGCTCTTCCACAGAATGGAGGCGCAGCCTTCCGGCGAAATGACCGAATAGGTGCTGTACTGGAGCATGTTGACCTTGTCGCCCACGCCGATCGCCAGCGCGCCGCCGGAGCCGCCTTCACCGATTACGGTGCAGATAACCGGCACGCTCAGACGCGACATCTCACGCAGGTTGCGGGCGATCGCTTCCGACTGGCCACGCTCTTCCGCGCCGACGCCCGGGTAGGCGCCCGGGGTGTCGATAAAGGTGATGATCGGCATTTTAAACCGCTCAGCCATCTCCATCAGGCGTAGCGCTTTGCGGTAGCCTTCCGGCGCCGGCATCCCAAAGTTGCGGCGAATTTTCTCTTTGGTTTCACGACCTTTCTGGTGGCCGATGATCATCACCGGACGACCGTCAAGACGCGCGATACCGCCGACAATCGCTTTATCGTCAGCGAAGGCGCGGTCACCGGCCAGTTCGTCAAATTCGTCGAACGCCAGGCGGACATAATCCAGGGTGTAAGGACGGCGCGGGTGGCGCGCCAGTTGCGCAACCTGCCATGCACCGAGATCGGCGAAGATTTTGCGCGTCAGCTCTACGCTTTTCTCACGCAGACGATGCACTTCTTCGTCGATGTTAATATCCAGTTTCTCATCCTGACGGCTTACCGCAGTCAGGGAATCGATTTTCGCTTCCAGCTCTGCAATCGGCTGTTCAAAATCTAGGAAATTCAGACTCATAGTATTCCTGTATTAGTCAAACTCCAGTTCCACCTGCTCCGAACCAATGAGGCCACGGAGATCGTTTAATAAACGATCGCTCGGAGAGACACGCCACGTCGCGCCAAAACGCAACCGCGCGCGTGCATCCGCCCTCTGATAGTAGAGATGTACTGGAATTGTCCCAGAGCGGTGGGGTTCCAGAGACTGACGGAGTCGGTTTAAAAGCTGGTCATCAATTTGCCTGTCCGTCAGCGAGATAGCAAGCCCGCGAGCATATTTTTCCCGGGCTTCGTCAATGTCCATGACTTCACGGGCGGTCATTTTAAGCCCCCCGCTAAAGTCATCAAAGCTGACCTGTCCGCTGACGATAAGTATGCGGTCTTTTTCCAGCAACTGCTGATATTTATCCAGCGCGTCGGTGAATAACATCACTTCCAGCCGCCCGGAACGGTCATCCAGGGTACAGATGCCGATACGATTGCCGCGCTTGGTGACCATTACCCGCGCCGCAATCACCAGCCCCGCCGCCGTGGTGACTTTCCCACGTTCGGTCGGATGCATGTCTTTGAGCCTCACGCCGCCGACGTAGCGCTCAATCTCCTTCAGATACTGGTTAATCGGGTGTCCGGTGAGGTATAGCCCCAGGGTCTCCCTTTCACCATCCAGCACCACCTGCTCAGGCCATGGCTGGCAGCTGGCGTAGGATTGCTCAATTTGCTCGGGCTCTTCCGCCAGCACGCCGAACATATCAGCCTGGCCGATGGCCTCGGCTTTCGCGTGCTGGTCAGCGGCTTTCAACGCATCGCCCAGCGAATTCATCAGCGCCGCGCGATGTGGGCCGAGACGATCGAACGCCCCGGACATAATCAGCTTTTCCAGCACCCGACGGTTGAGCTTTTTAATATCGGTTCGCGCGCAGAGGTCGAACAGCTCGCGGAAATAGCCGCCATTGTTGCGCGCCTCAATAATCGCTTCGATCGGTCCTTCGCCGACGCCCTTGATGGCGCCAATGCCGTAGACGATCTCGCCATCGTCGTTGACGTGGAAATGGTACAGGCCGGAGTTAATATCCGGGGGCAGGATTTTTAGCCCCATTCGCCAGCACTCATCCACCAGGCCAACCACTTTCTCGGTGTTGTCCATATCCGCGGTCATCACCGCCGCCATAAACTCGGCCGGGTAGTGCGCCTTAAGCCACAGCGTCTGGTAGGAGACCAACGCGTAGGCGGCGGAGTGCGATTTGTTAAATCCGTAACCGGCGAATTTCTCCACCAGGTCGAAGATTTTCATCGCCAGTTCGCCGTCAATGCCGTTTTTCTTCGCCCCATCCTCAAAGATAGAACGCTGCTTGGCCATCTCCTCCGGCTTTTTCTTACCCATCGCACGACGCAGCATGTCCGCGCCGCCGAGGGTATATCCGGACAGCACCTGGGCAATCTGCATGACCTGTTCCTGATACAGGATGATGCCGTAGGTTGGCTCCAGCACCGGTTTCAGGCTTTCATGCTGCCACTGCACGTCCGGATAAGAGATCTCCTCGCGGCCATGCTTACGGTCGATAAAGTTATCTACCATCCCCGACTGCAGCGGGCCCGGGCGGAACAGAGCCACCAGCGCGATCATATCTTCGAAGCAGTCCGGCTGCAGGCGTTTAATCAGATCTTTCATGCCGCGCGATTCAAGCTGGAAGACCGCGGTGGTTTCCGAGCGCTGCAGCATGTCGAAGCTTTTCTTGTCATCCAGCGGGATGGCGGCGATATCCAGCGGCCCTTCGCCGTTCTTCTCACGGCGCTTGTTGATCATCTCCAGCGCCCAGTTAATGATAGTGAGCGTACGCAGACCGAGGAAGTCGAATTTCACCAGCCCGGCGTATTCCACGTCGTTCTTATCAAACTGGGTAACCGGATGCAGCCCCTGCTCATCGCAATACAGTGGCGCGAAATCGGTGATTTTGGTTGGAGCGATAACTACCCCACCGGCATGTTTACCGGCGTTTCGCGTCACCCCTTCCAGCTTACGCGCCATGTCGATCAGCGCTTTCACTTCCTCGTCCGCCTCGTAGATCTCCGGCAGCTGCGGCTCGGCCTCAAAGGCTTTCGCCAGCGTCATGCCCGGATCGGGCGGCACCAGCTTGGAGATACGATCGACAAATCCGTACGGGTGACCCAGCACGCGACCGACATCGCGGATGACCGCTTTCGCCGCCATGGTACCGAAGGTGATGATCTGCGATACCGCGTCGCGGCCGTACATATCCGCCACGTGCTCAATAACCTGGTCGCGTTTCTCCATGCAGAAGTCAACGTCGAAGTCGGGCATCGAGACACGCTCCGGGTTAAGGAAACGTTCGAACAGCAGGTCGAATTCCAGCGGGTCAAGATCGGTGATCTTCAGCGCGTAGGCCACCAGCGAACCGGCGCCGGAACCGCGTCCCGGGCCAACCGGCACGCCGTTATCCTTCGACCACTGGATAAACTCCATCACAATCAGGAAGTAGCCCGGGAACCCCATCTGGTTGATAACATGGAGCTCAATATCCAGACGCTGGTCATACTCCGGGCGCTTTTCAGCACGGACGGCAGGATCCGGGAAGAGGAATTCCAGCCGCTCTTCCAGACCCTCTTTCGATTTCATGACCAGGAAATCTTCCGTGGTCATATCGCCGGTCGGGAACTGCGGCAGGAAATATTCGCCAAGCCGCACGGTGACGTTGCAGCGCTTGGCAATTTCAACGCTGTTCGCCAGCGCTTCCGGAATATCGGCGAACAGCTCGCACATCTCTTCCTCGCTGCGCATATATTGCTGCGGCGAGTAGTTGCGCGGCCGTTTCGGGTCGTCGAGCGTAAAGCCGTCGTGGATCGCGACGCGGATTTCATGGGCGTCGAAATCGCTGGTGTCGAGAAAGCGGACATCGTTGGTCGCCACCACCGGCAGGCCGCGCGCTTCCGCCAGCGCCACGGCGGCGTGGAGATAGGCCTCTTCATCCTGTCGACCGGTACGGATCAGCTCCAGAAAATAGCGGTCCGGGAAATGCTCTTCGTAGAAGGCGACGCACTGTTCAACCAGCGGCATATTGCCGCGGATCAGGCTGACGCCGACGTCACCTTTCCGGCCGCCGGAGAGCAGAATCAGCCCTTCCTGATGTTCCACCAGCCAGTCGCGATCGATCCACGGCCCCAGGGCGCCGTAGCCGCGCTGATAGGCGCGGGAAATCAACAGGGTCAGGTTCTGGTAGCCGGTGTTGTTCGCCGCCAGCACGGTCAGCTCGGTAAATTCGTCGCCGAGCAGGTCGCACTGCACGTGAAAGTCGGCGCCGACGATCGGCTTAATCCCCGCGCCGTGTCCCGTCCCGTAGAACTTCACCAGTCCGCAGAGGTTGGTGAAATCGGTGATCGCCAGCGCTGGCATGCCAAGCGAGGCCGCCTTCTTCACCAGCGGCCCGGTCTTTGCCAGCCCATCGATCATGGAATAGTCGCTGTGCACCCGCAGGTGTACGAAACGTGGTTCAGCCATCTTTAGATCCCGGTGACTTAGTTGGACGCCAGGCCCAGGGCACGCTTCACCGGGCCAAAACTGCGCCGGTGATGCTCTGTTGCGCCGTGTTCCTGCAGCTTCTGCAGGTGAACAGCGGTGGGATAGCCTTTATGCTGGGCAAATCCGTAGTGGGGAAATGCGAGGTCCAGCGTGGCCATTTCGGCGTCACGAGTGACTTTTGCCAGAATAGACGCTGCGCTGATTTCTGCCACCCGGCTGTCGCCTTTCACCACCGCCTGGGAGGGCATCGGTAGCGACGGACAGCGGTTGCCATCGATCAGGACAAACTCAGGAACAATGCTCAGGCCGGCGACGGCGCGCTGCATCGCCAGCATAGTGGCATGCAGAATATTCAGCTCGTCGATTTCGTGCGGCTCGGCGCGCCCCAGGCTCCAGCACAGCGCTTTCTCTTTAATCTCATCGAACAGCGCCAGACGACGCTTCTCGCTGAGTTTTTTGGAATCATTCAGACCCACAATCGGCTTCGCCGGATCGAGGATCACCGCCGCGGTCACCACCGCGCCAACCAGGGGGCCACGCCCGACCTCATCGACGCCGGCAACCAGATGGGTATGCGGATAGACGAACTCCATCATTGTTTTGCTAACTCCAGTACGGCGTCCGCCGCCTGCTCATCGGCGTTGCAGCGGATCTGCTGATGCAGGGCGCGGAACGTCTCATGCATCTCATGGCTGGTTTTGCCATCGGCCAGCAGCGGCTGCAGAGCGGCTGCCAGCGCCTGGGGCTCGCACTCATCCTGCAGCAGCTCTTTAACCAGTTCGCGACCGGCCAGCAGGTTCGGTAACGAGACGTAGTCGGTTTTTACCAACCGCTTCGCCAGCCAGAAGGTGAACGGCTTCATCCGGTAGCCAACCACCATCGGGCATTTCGCCAGCATACACTCCAGCGCTGCCGTCCCGGAGGCCAGCAGCGCGGCGTCGCTGGCGATCATCGCATCGCGCGCCTGACCGTCCAGCATATGCACGATCATACCCGGCGCCGTCTCAGCTTTAATACGCTCAAACTGCTCCCGCCGTTTAGCATTAACCAGCGGCACCACCACCTGCAGATCGGGATAGGTGGCGCGCAGAAGCTGCGCGGTTTTCAGGAAGTCGGCGCTAAGCATTTCGACTTCCGCGCCGCGGCTGCCGGGTAGCAGAGCGAGGCAGCGCACGCTGTGCGGGATCCCTAACCGGTCGCGCGCAGCGCCTTTGTCAGGATCCAGCGGCATCGCATCCGCCATGGTATGGCCAATAAAGCGGCAGGGGACGTTAAATTTGTCATAAAACGCTTTTTCGAAAGGCAGAAAGGCTAGCACCAGATCGGTGGATCTGCCGATTTTGAAAACGCGTTTTTGTCGCCAGGCCCAGACCGACGGGCTGACGTAGTGAATGGTTTTGATGCCCTGCTTTTTCAGATTTCCTTCGAGGGTGATATTAAAGTCAGGGGCGTCGATGCCGACGAAGACATCGGGACGCAGCTCGCCGAAGCGGCGGGTCAAATCGGCGCGAATATGGAGTAAGCGACGCAGGCGACCGAGCACTTCAACAATGCCCATCACCGCCAGCTCTTCCATTTCATACCAGGCTTCGCACCCTTCCGCCTGCATTAGCGGCCCCGCCACGCCGACAAAGCGCGCATTCGGGATGCGTGCTTTAAGCGCGCGGATGAGACCAGCGCCTAGAATATCGCCGGAGGTTTCTCCGGCGACCAGGGCAATCGTCAGGGGACGCTGTTCAGCCATTAACGAATCAAGCCGCGGGTAGAACGAGCGAAGAAATCGACAAACGGCTGAACCTCAGGATGCTGAGCAGCCAGTTCGGCGATTTCCGGCTTGGCTTCTTCCAGCGTTTTGCCGCTGCGGTACAGCAGTTTATACGCGTTGCGGATCGCGGTGATTGCTTCCCGGCTGAAGCCGCGGCGTTTCAGTCCTTCGATGTTAACGCCGAACGGCGTCGCATGGTTGCCCTGGGCAATTACGAACGGCGGAACGTCCTGCGCCACGCCGGAGCAGCCGCCAACCATAACGTGTGAGCCAATGACGCAGAACTGATGCACCGCCGTCATGCCGCCGATAATGACATAATCATCCAGCGAAACATGGCCCGCGAGCGTCGCGTTATTGGCCAGAATGCAGCGATCGCCAAGCGTACAATCGTGCGCCACGTGGGCGTTGATCATCAGCAGGTTATCGTTGCCCACCTTTGTTAATCCACCGCCCTGTACTGTGCCGCGATGAATGGTGACGCTTTCGCGAATGCGGTTGCGATCGCCAATTTCCACCCGGGTCGGTTCGCCAGCATATTTCAGATCCTGGTTAACTTCGCCGATGGAAGCGAACTGATAGATCTCATTGTCACGGCCGATTTTGGTGTGGCCGTTAACGACAACGTGAGACTTCAGCACGGTGCCTTCGCCGATTTCGACGTTAGCGCCAACAATACAAAACGGACCAATGTGGACGTTAGCGCCAATCACGGCGCCTTCTTCTACAATGGCGGTAGGATGAACAAAAGCGGTTTTATCAATCACGTATCAGGCCTCCCGGCTACGCGCACACATCATCGTCGCTTCGCAAACCACTTTACCGTCAACCAGCGCAACGCCTTTGAAACGGGTCAGGCCGCGGCGGGTTTTCTCGAAAGTGACTTCCATAATCATCTGATCGCCTGGTACTACCGGGCGTTTGAAGCGTGCTTCATCGATACCCGCGAAGTAGTACAGCTCGCCTGGTTCCAGTTTTCCGACGCTTTTGAACGCCAGAATCCCGGTGGCTTGCGCCATTGCTTCCAGAATCAGGACGCCCGGCAAAATCGGCTTACCAGGGAAGTGCCCCTGGAAAAACGGCTCGTTTACAGAAACATTTTTTACTGCGCGCAGAAAACGACCTTCTTCAAAATCCAGCACGCGGTCTACCAGCAGGAACGGGTAACGGTGAGGCAGAAGTTCCAGAATCTCTTCAATGTGCAGAGTATGAGTGTCAGTAGTCAAAATACTCTTCCTGTCTAAATGTACTAAAAGGCAATAATAACACGGCCTGCGGCAATCTTTTAGCGAATGCAACAGGCCGGAAATGTCATGTGACCAAATGATGAATTAGTCTTGTTGATTAACCTTGCGCTCAATCGCTTTCAGGCGCTTGCTCATCTCGTCAATATTCATCACCAGCGCAGCGGTTTTACGCCACGCCTTGTTCGGCTGCAGCGGAATACCGGAGGAATATACGCCAGGTTCGCTGATAGGACGCATCACCATCCCCATCCCCGTGACGGTGACCTTATCGCAGATTTCCATATGGCCGTTAATCACGCTGGCGCCGCCAATCATGCAGTAGCGGCCAATTTTCAGGCTGCCCGCCATGATAACGCCGCCAGCGACCGCGGTATTGTCGCCAATCACCACGTTATGCGCAATCTGGCACTGGTTATCAATGATAACCCCGTTGCCAATCACGGTATCGTCCAGCGCACCACGGTCAATCGTGGTGCAGGCGCCAATCTCCACGCGATCGCCAATAATGACGCGACCCAACTGCGGGATCTTTACCCAGTTACCGCGATCGTTAGCGTAGCCGAAGCCATCCGCGCCAATCACCGTGCTGGACTGAATCAGGCAATTCTCGCCGATCTCAATCTCATGGTAAACGGTCACATTAGCCCACAAACGCGAGCCGGCGCCTATTTTCGTATTTTTCCCAACGAAGCAGCCTGCGCCGATAACTACGTTATCGCCCAGCACTACGCCGGATTCGATAACCGCGTTGGCGCCGATGGCAACGTTGCTACCCAGCTTCGCCGACGGATCGATGACCGCGCTCGGCGCGATATCCTGAGCCGGCTGCGGCGTGGTATCAAGAATTTGAGCCATGCGCGCGTAGGTCAGGTAGGGGTTACGCACTACCAGCGCGGCGCTATGGGCAAAAGGTAAATCATCCTGCGTCATCACAACGGCAGAAGCCTGGCAAGCGGCCAGGTGCTCACGGTACTTAGGGTTGACCATGAAAGTGATTTGGCCCGTTTTCGCGCTCTGCATGGACGCAACGCCGGTGATGACGATATCGCCATCACCGTGTAATTCTGCATCCAACTGCTGCGCGAGATCAGCCAGTCGAATTGAAGGCATTACTTATTTAACCTGTTTCAGCACATCAGCGGTGATGTCTTTTACATCGCTGCTGTTATATGCAACGGCATTCGCGTCAACCACCAGATCGATGCTCTGATCTTTCGCTACGCTCTGTACGGCAGTCTGGATACGGGTAACCAGTTTGCCACGCTCTTCGTTGGAACGACGTGCGCGATCCTGTTCAAACGCCTGCGCTTTCTGGGAGAAGGTCTGGCGCTGAGCCATCACGTCTTTTTCCAGTTTGGTACGTTCGGCGCCCGGCTTCATGGACTGCAGACGCTGCATTTTGGATTGCAGGTCGCCTTCCATACGCTGCAGTTCGCTAGCGCGGCCTTTGAACTCGTTTTCCAGCGTGTTGGAAACGCCAGTTTTCTGGGCAACCTGTTGGAACAGGCTGTTCATGTTCACCAGGGCAATTTTATCTGCCGCCTGAGCGGAAGTTACCATTGCCAAACCCAGACCTGCAGCTAATAACCACTTTTTCACAATAAACTCCTTACCATCCCATGAGTACCCAGGGGTACCGTTATTTGCGTGGCGAGGCGATAAACGCGTTATCGCCTACAGTCAGCGCTATACTGCACTTGCATTCCGTTGCCGCCAACAATTACCAGGTTTTACCAATGTTAAACTGGAACTGTTCGGCTTTGTCTCCATCGTACTTTTTGAACGGTTGGGCGTAGGAGAAGACCAACGGCCCCAACGGCGACATCCACTGTACGGCAATACCCGCAGACATACGGATGTTGCTCGGATCGCTGTAATCCGGATAACCAGCGTACGCGCTCGAATCCCAGTGAGTATCCCATACGGTACCCATATCCCAGAAGACGGAAGTACGGACCGAGTTCGCATATTTGTCACTAATAAACGGCGTCGGGGTAATCAGCTCAAGGCTGGCCACCGCCATCGCGTTACCGCCCACCGCATCATCGGATTTACACGGTGCTGATTCGGTGCTCTTACATTCATTATCGTAACTATCGTCATCATCATGACGACTGCTTGCCGGGAAGTACACCGCCTTCGGACCAATGGTGTTCGACTGGAAGCCACGCACGGTGCTGGAACCACCGGCATAGAAGTTCTCATAGAACGGCATCTCTTTGCCGCCGATACCATCGCCATAACCAAAGCGCGTACGACCCAGTACTACCCACTGATGATCGTTGTCGATCGGCACGTAGGTCGCGGTATCCAGCGTCGCTTTGTAGTACTCGTTGTCTGAGCCCGGAATGGTCACCTTACCGTTCAGGTTGACGCGCGAACCTTCCGTTGGGAAGAAGCCGCGGTCAAGCTTGTTATAGGTCCAACCGTAGTTGAAGGTGAAGTCATTCGCACTGAACGAGTTCCGGTCGTTGGTGTTGTCCGGATACTGGCCCATCGAGTTAAGGTAACGCCACATTGCCACCTGCGGCTGCATATTGGACAGGGAGTTATGCACATAACCGACGCCGGCGCGCAGCGTGTTGTATTCATTGACCGGGAAGCCCAGCGTAATGTCTGTACCATAGCTTTTGTTGGTATAGTCAGACAGATCCGCATCGTTCGCATCAAAGTCATTATAGAAGACACGACCGCCGAGGCTTACACCGTCTACGGTGAAGTACGGGTTGGTCACCGACAGCTCGGTATAGGTCTGGTAGTCGTTTTTGGTACCGTTGATCCCGACAGCATAGCCAGTACCTAACCAGTTATCCTGCTGAACGCCCGCCTGGAAGCTGACGCCGCTCTCGGTGCCGTAGCCGATACCGAAGTTGAAGCTACCGGTGTTACGCTCTTTCACCTTGTAGACAACGTCGACCTGGTCCGGGCTGCCCGGCACGCGCTGGGTATCAGTGTCCACCGTTTCAAAGAAACCTAAACGGTTGAGACGGTCTTTACCCTGATCGACGAGGTCGCTCCCCAGCCATGCGCCTTCCATCTGGCGCATTTCGCGGCGCAGTACGGCATCTTTAGAGGTGTCGTTGCCTTCGAAGCGAATTTTACGCACGTAATAACGGTTGCCTGCGTCGACGTTAACGTGCAGCTTAACGGTTTTATCGCTGTCGTTGATCTCCGGCTGCGACTGCACGCGCGGATAGGCGTAACCATAACGACCCAACAGTTTCTTGATGTCGTTTTCCATCTTGGTCACTTTCGCGCCGTTGTACAGTTCGCCTGGCTCAACTTTAGTCAGCGCTTCGATTTCCGCGGAATGGCCAGCGAGGTTGCCCGTCACCTGCACTCCGGAAAATTTGTACTGATCGCCTTCGGTGATGTTGACGGTGATGTAGATCCCTTTCTTATCCGGCGTCAGGCTGACCTGGGTAGAATCGATGTTGAAACGGGCATAGCCGCGATCCAGGTAGTAGCTGCGCAGGGTTTCAAGGTCGCCCGCTAGCTTCTGCTTCTGGTATTTACGGTCGCCGACCACGTTCCACCACGGCACCTCATCGCGCAGCTGGAAGTGGGAGATCAGCTCATCGGTCGAAAACGCATGGTTGCCGACGATGTTGATCTGTTGAATTTTTGCGGAGACGCCTTCCTGGAAGACCAGCTTCAAATCGACACGGTTACGCGGCAGCGGCGTAACGACTGCTTTGACGCTGGCGCTGTATTTACCGACGCTGTAGTAGAAGTCTTCAAGACCCTTCTCGATATCCGCGATGGTCGTGCGGTCAAGCGACTCGCCCACCCGAACGCCTGAGGCCTCAAGGTTCTGCTTGAGCATGTCATCTTTCACCGACTTGTTGCCGGAGAAGGTGATGCTGGCGATCGTCGGACGCTCTTTCACCTGCACCAGCAGGGTATCACCATCGCGCAGGACGCGGACGTCCTCGAAGTTGCCAGTGGCAAACAGCGCGCGAATAGTGTTACTGATATCATCGTCGGTCACCGTATCGCCAGGACGCACTGGCATACTGAGGAGGGCCGCACCAACAGCGACACGCTGCAAGCCTTCGAAATGAATGTCCTTCACCACGAACCCTTCAGCACCGTATACAGTCGCGCTGCTAAACAGCAGCGACGCTATGAGCAACTTTTTCATCGCCATCGTTATTATGCGTTCTTCCTAACAAACTCTCTTATAACCGAGAGAAATCATTGAAAAGTGCAAGCCCCATTAACAGCACCAGCAGTATTGAGCCAATGCGATAACTAAAGTCTTGAACTCGCTCGGATACCGGCCCGCCCTTCAGCTTTTCAATCGCTAAAAACAGCAGATGTCCCCCATCCAGTACGGGTAGAGGGAACAGGTTGATGATTCCGAGGTTCACGCTAATCAGCGCCAGGAACATCAGATAATAAATCAACCCAAACTCCGCTGACATTCCAGCCCCCTGAGCGATAGAGATCGGCCCACTGAGGTTGTTCAGTTTGACATCACCGGTTATCAATTTACCCAGCATCCTGACCGTCAGCGACATCAGCTGCCAGGTTTTATCCGTGGCTTCAGCGATGGCGGCAAACGGTCCGTACTGACGTACTGTCTTGTATTCTTCAGGCAGCGGGATGACCTTTGGCACCACCCCTGCGAACCCTTCCGCCTTACCTTTCACCGTTTTCGCATCCGGCGTCAGGGTTAACGGCAACGCACTCCCCTGCCGTTCAATCTCCAGCGCCAGCGCTTTGCCCGGATTATCGCGCACCAGATTAACAAACGTCATCCACTGCGTTAACGGTTGACCATCGACTTTAACGATCCGGTCGCCCGCTTGCAAACCCGCTTTCTGGGCTGCCGATCCCGCCTGAACCTCAGCCAGCACCGTATCAATCTGCGCGCTGCGCGGCTGGATCCCCAGCGAGGTCACGGGATCTTGCTTGTCTGGCTCAAACGACCAGTGCCGCAGATCGACGATTTTATCCTGGCGCTGATTGGTCCCGAAAGGGGCGACGGTAACTATTGTTTGCGGGTTGCCGATTTTGGCCACCAGCTGCAGACGCACCGCATCCCAATCAGGCGTTTCGATACCATCTATCGCTTTAAGTTCCGTTCCTTTTGCAATTTGTGCTTGCGCGGCAACCGAATTGGGCGTTATTTCACCCACCACCGGCCGCACGCCGGGAACGCCGATGATAAAGACCAGCCAGTAAGCAAAGATAGCGAAAATGAAGTTAGCGATGGGGCCGGCGGCAATCACCGCCGCACGCTGACCGACGGTTTTATTGTTGAAGGCGTAGTGACGCATCTCCGGCGCCACCGCTTCAACACGCTCATCCAGCATCTTGACGTAGCCGCCCAGTGGGATCAGGGCGATGACGAACTCTGTGCCCTGCTTATCCATCCGCCGCCACAGCGCTTTGCCGAAGCCGATAGAAAAACGCTCAACCCGGATACCGCAGCGGCGCGCCACCCAAAAATGGCCAAACTCATGCACCGTAATCAGTACGCCAAGCGCAATGATAAAAGCCGCCAGATTCCAGAGCACGCTCAGCATATAACCTTCCGTCAAATCGTCCTGAAGACCAACAGTAGCAGACAGGCGAAGACCGGTACCGCCGCCGTCAGGCTGTCGATACGATCGAGAATACCACCATGTCCGGGAATCAAGTGCCCGCTATCCTTAATGCCGGCCTCGCGCTTAAACATACTTTCCGTCAGGTCGCCCAGCACCGAAGCCAGGGCCGCCACCACCGAACAGACCAGCAGCACCGTCGGCGTGACGTCAAGATGGGCCCACACGCCGTAGGCCCAGGAAATCACCGCTGCGGTCAGCAAACCGCCAAAAAAGCCCTGCCAGGTTTTACCCGGTGAGACCTTCGGCGCCAGCTTGTGCTTGCCAAACATTTTACCAAACATATAGGCGCCAGAGTCTGCGCCCCATACCAGGATCATGACGTACAGCAGCCACAGCGCGCCGCTATAGTGGTTATCGGCATAGTGCCAGGCGCGCAGCGCCAGCATGCCCCAGAAAAACGGGACGATGGTCAGGATGCCGAAGATGAGGCGCAGCACCTTAGAGTGGCGCCAGAATGCCGCCGAGGCCGGGTATGAGAGCACCAGCAGTAACGCGACGATCCACCAGGCAAAAGAGGCCCATAGCGACCCTTCAACCATCGGTTGATGAACGTCATAATGGTATTCAGGCAGCAGAAAAAGCATCGCCGCCAGCAGAAGGCCGCACAGCACCGCCAGCCAAACCCGCTGCGACGTCGAGGTAAAACCGCTCAGTTGTCCCCACTCCCAGGCGGCGAGCATACAGACCACCAGGGTGACGATAGCAAAGCCCATCGGCGGCAATAAAAACAATGCCGCAATGACGATGGGGATTAAGACGAAAGCAGATATCAGGCGATACTTCAGCAAAAGTGACCCCCATCAGGCATGACTGCCACCCGGCTCAGTGCCGCCGAAACGACGCTCTCGATTAACAAAGGCATGGAGTGCACCTTCAAAGTCCTGTTCAGCAAAATCGGGCCAAAGAACATCCGTAAAGTAAAGTTCGGCATAGGCAATTTGCCAAATCAGAAAGTTACTTATTCGGTGCTCTCCCCCGGTCCTAATAACTAAATCAACGGGAGCCAGTTCATGCATGCAGACCTGCTGACTCAGCATGTCTTCCGTGATCTGCTCAGGCAGCAGCGTCCCGTCCTGTACCTGTTTCGCCAGCAAACGAACGCCCTGGGTAATATCCCAGCGACCGCCGTAATTGGCTGCAATATTCAGCGTTAAGCCGGTATTGTTTGCGGTTAGCGCTTCCGCTTTGCGGATCCGCTCCTGCAGGCGCGCATTGAAGCGCGTGGTGTCGCCAATAATCCGCAGACGCACATTGTGTCGGTGCAGGCTTTTGACTTCGCTATCCAGCGCCCAGACGAACAGTTCCATCAGCGCACTGACTTCCTGAGCCGGACGGTTCCAGTTTTCGCTGCTGAACGCGTATAACGTTAACGCCTCAATCCCATTATTCGCCGCGAAGGAGACCGCGCGACGCACGGATTTCGCCCCGGCCTTATGCCCGAAAGCGCGAATTTTACCTTGCCGTTTCGCCCAACGGCCGTTGCCATCCATAATAATGGCGACATGACGGCAGCCATGGGTGGGCGATATTTCGCTGACAGTTTGATTAGCAGACAACATCACGCGTTTTAAGTCCATAATAAGGATTAACTAGCCACCAAACAGAGGCCACCGGGCCGCGCTGGATACGCATTTTTATCCGGTGCCGGGGCTGCAGCCAATCGCAGAGAACAACCAAAAGCTTTACGCAAAAAAGCCGTGTTTTGTCACGGCCACCGTAATCTTTAACAACAAAATGCAACGATCGGGTGGCGCAGACTATATCACCGAAGCCTTGCGCCCACAAATATCACCGCGTTACGCCTGCGCAACCAACCGCTGCAGCTGCTGGTGAGCGATTGCGCGCGCCTCGGCGTCGATAACCAGAACATCATCAATGCTTTGCGGCTCCTGCAGGTCCATCTTATCCAGCACCGCCAGGTTAACCGCCGCAATATCGGTAAAGCGGATATCGCCATGCAGAAACGCGGCAACCGACTCTTCATTAGCCGCATTCAGCGTCGTGGTCGCGGCCTGGCCGACGTCAAACGCGTCCATCGCCAGCTTCAGGCACGGATATCGCGTATAGTCCGGCGCGGAGAAGCTCAGATTGCTCAACTGACAGAAGTCCAGCGGTTTAACGCCGGAATTCAGTCGCTGCGGCCAGCCCATGGTATGGGCGATCGGCGTACGCATATCCGGCTCCCCAAGCTGGGCCAGCACGCTGCCATCCTGATAGCGAACCATCGAGTGGATCACCGACTGCGGATGGATCAGCACTTCCATCTGCTGGGCCGAGGCGTTAAACAGCCAGCGCGCTTCAATATATTCCAGGCCTTTGTTCATCATCGTGGCCGAATCGACGGAGATCTTGCGCCCCATCGACCAGTTGGGATGACGGCAGGCCTGATCCGGGGTCATCGCCGCCAGTTCAGCCACGGCCGTCTCGCGGAAAGGCCCACCGGAGCCGGTCAGCAGGATTGACGAGACGCCATTCCGGGCAAGATCAGCGTATCCCAGATGCTGCTGAATTGTCTCCGGCATACTCTGAAAAATAGCGTTATGCTCGCTATCGACCGGTAGCAATCGCGCCCCCGACTGTTGCACCGCCTCCATGAATAAGCGACCGCAGGTCACCAGCGATTCTTTATTCGCTAACAATACCGTTTTCCCGGCGCGGATCGCCGCCAGCGTCGGCACCAGTCCCGCCGCGCCGACGATTGCCGCCATGACCTGATCGACCTCATCCAGCGCCGCGACCTCGGCCGCCGCCTGCTGGCCGCTTAGCACCTCGGTGCGACAGCCATGCTCATGCAGACGGGTGCGCAACCGCTCAGCGCTTTGCGCATCGTCCATCACCGCGTAACGGGGGGTAAATTCCAGGCATTGTTCAACCATACGGTCAACGTTTTTCCCCGCGACCAGCGCGGCGACGGAAAAGCGACCAGGGTTATGGCGCACCACGTCCAGCGTGCTACAGCCAATGGAGCCGGTCGAACCGAGAACGGTTAATTGCTTCATGAGACGTCCAGAAGAGTGGAAACAGAATAAAAAGCAAAACGCCGCCAGCAAGCCCCTACGCAGCAACTATCGGGGATGAGACGGCGGCATTAGGCCTTCAACTAAGCGCTAAAGGCTACAAGGCCAGCGGTTGCAACGCAATCCCGAGAATTGAGCGTACAGTCTTCTGTACGGCGTTTCAGATTTTACTCAGGCCAGAGCCTGTCTGGCCCGAGTAAGGGCAGAGCATTAGAACTGCATCAGTTCCGCTTCTTTGTCTGCCAGCGCCGCGTCAACTTTTTTGATGGCGGCGTCAGTCATTTTCTGCACGTCATCCTGAGAACGGCGATCGTCATCTTCGCTGATCTCTTTTTCTTTCAGCAGCGCTTTGACTTTATCGTTGGCGTCACGGCGAACGTTACGCACGGCAACGCGCGCCTGCTCGGCTTCACCACGCACGATCTTGGTCAGGTCTTTACGACGCTCTTCGGTCAGCGGCGGCAGCGGGACACGAATATCGCTGCCGGCAGAGCTTGGGTTCAGACCGAGGTCTGACGCCATGATCGCTTTTTCAACGGCCGCGGACATAGAACGGTCAAAGACGTTGATTTTCAGGGTACGGGAGTCTTCGACGGTGACGCTGGCCAGCTGGCGCAGCGGGGTCGGAGTACCGTAGTATTCAACAACAATCCCGTCCAGCAGGCTCGGAGAAGCACGACCCGTGCGAATTTTGCTGATTTGGTTTTTGAATGCTTCGACGCATTTTTCCATGCGGATTTCAGCATCTTTTCTGATATCGCTAATCACGTTACGAATCCTTGAAAGCTTGTCTCAGTCAGACCAGACGGGGCACCCGTCGGAAAATGAGCTAAGTATAGTCAGATTTAATGAAAATCACCGGGCAATATCCCCGCGAAAGTAAAGCGGAATATTACCCGGATTTGGCGCTGACGGGAATTATTCCGTGATCAATGTGCCTTCTTTTTCGCCCATCACCACGCGACGCAGGGCGCCAGGTTTGTTCATGTTGAAGACGCGAATCGGTAATTTATGGTCACGCGCCAGGGTGAAGGCCGCCAGATCCATGACTTTCAGCTCTTTTTCCAGAACTTCGCTGTAGGTCAGCTGATCGTACATGGTGGCAGAAGGATCTTTTGCCGGGTCAGCGGTGAATACGCCGTCAACCTTGGTGGCTTTCAGCACCACATCGGCTTCAATTTCGATACCGCGCAGGCAGGCTGCGGAATCGGTGGTAAAGAACGGGTTGCCGGTACCAGCGGAGAGGATCACTACGCGGTTGTTGCGCAGCAGGCTGATCGCCTCTGCCCAGCTGTAGTTGTCGCATACGCCGTTCAGCGGAATGGCGGACATCAGACGAGCGTTCACATAGGCGCGGTGGAGCGCATCACGCATTGCGAGGCCGTTCATGACCGTTGCCAGCATGCCCATGTGGTCGCCCACAACGCGGTTCATACCCGCTTTCGCCAGACCAGCACCACGGAACAGGTTACCGCCACCAATTACTACGCCAACCTGAATACCCAGCTCAACCAGCTCTTTGATCTCCTGAGCCATGCGGTCAAGTATGCTTGCATCAATACCGAAGCCTTCTGAGCCCTGCAGCGCTTCGCCACTTAATTTCAGCAGAATACGTTTGTAGACGGGTTTTGCATTGGTAGCCATGTTTCTTTCCTGAGACTGTCAACGAATGAGATGTGTTAATTCCGGCGACATTGTATGTCGCATTTCAGCGCGGCCACTATAAGCAGTTGGCTGAATTTACAAAATGGGCGCAAAAAGAAGCCGCCCTCAGGCGGCTCCTTTTTTTAAAAATTAAGACTGCTTGGACATCGCAGCAACTTCTGCTGCAAAGTCAGTCTCAACTTTCTCAATGCCTTCGCCCACTTCAAAGCGGATGAAGCCAGTCACGTCAGCGTTGTGCTCTTTCAGCAGCTGGCCAACAGATTTGCTCGGCTCCATAACGAAAGGCTGACCAGTCAGAGAAACTTCGCCGGTGAATTTCTTCATGCGGCCTTCAACCATTTTCTCTGCGATTTCTTTCGGCTTACCGGACTGCATCGCGATGTCCAGCTGAACCTGGTACTCTTTCTCTACCACTTCAGCAGACACGTCTTCCGGCTTAACGAATTCCGGCTTGCTTGCAGCAACGTGCATTGCCAGCTGCTTAACCAGCTCTTCGTCAGCGCCTTTAGCGGCAACCAGAACGCCGATACGCGCACCGTGCTGGTAGCTGCCCAGAACGTCGCCTTCCAGAACAGCGATACGACGGATGTTGATGTTCTCGCCGATTTTAGCAACCAGCGCAACACGTTCTTCTTCGAACTGCGCTTTCAGAACTTCAACGTCGGAGATTTTACCTGCAACAGCGGCGTCCAGTACTTTGTCGGCAAATGCCTGGAAACCACCATCTTTAGCAACGAAGTCAGTCTGGCAGTTAACTTCCAGAATGTAACCGTAGTTGCCTTCGATTTTGGTTTTGATCACGCCGTCAGCAGCCACGTTGCCTGCTTTCTTCGCCGCTTTGATCGCGCCGGATTTACGCATGTTTTCGATTGCCAGCTCGATGTCGCCATTCGCTTCAGTCAGCGCTTTTTTGCAATCCATCATGCCTGCGCCAGTACGTTCGCGCAGCTCTTTTACCAGGGAAGCGGTAATTTCAGCCATTCTAAAATCCTCGGGAGATGTGGATACTGCCCGGCCAACGGCCAAACAGCGTAAATTGAAAAAAGGGGCCGATAATGGGCCCCTATTCATACACGGTACTAATAAGGGCTTAAACCTTATTATTCAGCTTCTACGAAGCTTTCTTCCGCCTGAGAAGCCAGGTCCTGAGAGCGACCTTCACGAACGGTAGCAGCAACAGCGCCCAGGTACAGGCTTACTGCGCGGATTGCATCGTCGTTACCCGGGATAACGAAGTCTACGCCGTCCGGATCAGAGTTGGTATCAACGATAGCAAATACCGGGATGCCCAGGTTGTTTGCTTCTTTGATAGCGATGTGCTCGTGGTCAGCGTCGATAACGAACAGTGCGTCCGGCAGGCCGCCCATATCTTTGATACCGCCCAGGCTGTTTTCCAGCTTGTCCAGCTCACGAGTGCGCATCAGCGCTTCTTTCTTGGTCAGCTTGTCGAAAGTACCGTCCTGGGACTGAGTTTCCAGGTCTTTCAGACGTTTGATGGACTGACGAACGGTTTTCCAGTTAGTCAGCATACCGCCCAGCCAGCGATGGTTCACGAAGAACTGGTCGCAGCTCAGAGCAGCGTCTTTCACCGCTTCGCTTGCAGCGCGTTTAGTACCAACGAAAAGGATTTTACCTTTGCGAGAAGCAATCTTGTTCAGTTCAGCCAGAGCTTCGTTGAACATCGGTACAGTTTTCTCAAGGTTGATGATGTGAACTTTGTTACGCGCACCGAAGATGAACGGCTTCATTTTCGGGTTCCAGTAACGGGTCTGGTGACCGAAGTGAACACCAGCCTTGAGCATGTCGCGCATGGAAACAGTTGCCATGTTTAAAACCTCTATAGATTAAATTGGGGTTATGCCTCCACGTATCCCATATTACCGACCCCGAAGGGCACCCCGGAATATGTGCCGATACGTGTGTGTTATTACACAAAGTGAGCTATGTCGCTTACGTCCATCCTTGTGTATCTGAGATGGAACGGAAGTCCGGCGCGCTTTATACCACAAAATCCATCCAGACACCAACTCTTGTTGACGTCGCGTGCTGTTAATGATTCTCAGTTTGGCACCAGCCTGCCCGGACTGTTACCATTGACAGGACTTACTCTATTATTGTCGAAAATATCGACACTGCTGGACATACTCCATGGCTATCTCTATTAAGACATCTGAAGACATCGAAAAAATGCGCGTTGCCGGCCGCCTGGCCGCCGAAGTGCTGGAAATGATCGAACCCTACGTCAAACCGGGCGTCAGCACCGGCGAACTGGACCGCATCTGTAACGACTATATCGTTAACGAGCAGAAGGCCATTTCCGCCTGCCTCGGCTATCACGGCTATCCGAAATCCGTCTGCATTTCGGTCAATGAAGTGGTCTGTCACGGTATCCCTGATGACGGCAAGCTGCTGAAAGATGGCGATATCGTGAATATCGACGTGACCGTCATTAAAGATGATTTCCATGGCGATACCTCCAAAATGTTTATCGTTGGCAAACCGACGATTCTCGGCGAGCGCCTGTGCCGCATCACTCAGGAAAGCCTGTACCTGGCGCTGAGAATGGTGAAGCCAGGCATCAACCTGCGCACCATCGGCGCGGCGATCCAGAAATTTGTGGAAGCCGAAGGTTTCTCCGTGGTTCGCGAGTACTGCGGGCACGGTATCGGCCGCGGCTTCCATGAAGAACCTCAGGTGCTGCACTACGATTCGCCGGAGACCAACGTCGTACTCAAACCAGGCATGACCTTCACCATCGAGCCGATGGTCAACGCCGGTAAAAAAGAGATCCGCAGCATGAAAGACGGCTGGACGGTGAAAACCAAAGACCGGAGCTTGTCTGCGCAGTACGAGCATACTATTGTGGTGACAGACAACGGCTGCGAAATTCTGACGCTACGCAAGGATGACACCATCCCGGCGATAATCTCGCACGATGAATGATGAAAAGCCGGCGCCCGCCGGCTTTTTTATTAGATAGTTTTTTCTTATGGTGACGCGATGAGCAACTCATTACCTGACACAGCCTCCCCTCTCCTGCCCGTCCCGCCGGAACACCCGGTGAGTTGGCCGCAGGGCGATCTGAACTGTGCCGCAATCAAGGCGCACATCGATACCTTCCAGCACTGGCTGGGCGAGGCGTTTGACTCCGGCATCGTCGCGGAGCAGCTCATCGCGGCGCGCACCGAATTTATCGACCAGTTGCTGCAGCGATTATGGATCGCCTGCGGTTTTGAATCTGTCAGCGACCTGGCGCTGGTCGCCGTCGGCGGCTATGGCCGTGGCGAACTGCACCCGCTCTCAGACGTCGATCTGCTGATCCTCAGTCGTAAAAAACTGCCGGACGACCAGGCGCAAAAAGTCGGCGAACTGCTCACCCTGCTGTGGGACGTCAAGCTGGAGGTAGGCCACAGCGTACGCACCCTCGAAGAGTGCCTGCTGGAAGGTCTCTCGGATCTGACCGTTGCCACCAACTTAATCGAATCGCGCCTGCTGATCGGCGACGTCGCGCTGTTCCTTGAACTGCAAAAACATATTTTTAGCGACGGCTTTTGGCCATCGGAAAAGTTCTTCGCCGCCAAGGTCGAAGAGCAGAACGTCCGTCATCAGCGCTATCATGGCACCAGCTATAACCTCGAGCCGGACGTGAAAAGCAGCCCCGGCGGCTTGCGCGATATCCATACGCTACAGTGGGTGGCTCGCCGCCATTTCGGCGCCACCTCAATGGATGAGATGGTCGGCTTCGGCTTTCTGACCGAAGCCGAGCGCAATGAACTCAATGAGTGTCTGCATCAGCTGTGGCGCATCCGTTTCGCGCTGCATCTCGAACTCACGCGCTATGACAACCGTCTGCTTTTCGACCGCCAGCTCAGCGTGGCCCGCCGGCTAGGCTATGAAGGCGACGGCAACCAGCCGATTGAACACATGATGAAGGACTTCTTCCGCGTTACCCGCCGGGTGAGCGAGCTGAATCAGATGCTGCTTCAGCTGTTTGAGGAGGCTATCCTCGCCCTGACCGAGGATGAAAAACCACGCCCGATCGATGATGATTTCCAGCTGCGCGGCACCCTTATCGATCTGCGTGACGACACGCTGTTTATTCGCGAACCGCAGGCCATTCTGCGCATGTTTTATATCATGGTGCGCAATAGCACCATCACCGGCATCTACTCAACAACGTTGCGCCATCTGCGCCACGCCCGCCGTCATCTCACCCAGCCGCTGTGCTATATCCCGGAGGCGCGCACGCTCTTTCTTAGTATGCTGCGCCATCAGGGGGCGGTAAGTCGCGGGCTGCTGCCGATGCATCGCCACAGCGTACTGTGGGCCTATATGCCGCAGTGGTCGCATATCGTCGGCCAGATGCAGTTCGACCTGTTTCACGCCTACACCGTCGATGAACACACCGTCCGGGTGATGCTCAAGCTGGAAAGCTTTGCCAAAGAAGAAACCCGCAGCCGCCACCCGCTGTGCGTGGAGCTGTGGCCGCGCTTAACGCACCCGGAGCTGATCTTAATTGCCGCCCTGTTCCACGACATCGCCAAAGGGCGCGGCGGCGACCACTCGATCCTCGGCGCGCAGGATGTGCTGAAGTTTGCCGAGCTGCACGGGCTGAACTCGCGCGAAACGCAGCTGGTCGCCTGGCTGGTGCGTCACCACCTGCTGATGTCGGTCACCGCCCAGCGGCGCGATATTCAGGATCCGGAGGTGATTAAGCAGTTCGCCGAGGAGGTGCAAACGGAAAATCGTCTGCGCTATCTGGTGTGTCTGACCGTCGCCGATATCTGCGCCACCAACGAAACCTTATGGAACAGCTGGAAGCAGAGCCTGCTGCGTGAACTCTATTTCGCCACCGAGAAGCAGCTGCGTCGCGGCATGCAAAGCACCCCGGACATGCGCGAACGAGTGCGTCACCATCAGCTGCAGGCGCTGGCCCTGCTGCGGATGGACAATATTAATGAAGAGGCGCTGCATCAGATCTGGAACCGCTGCCGCGCCAACTATTTCGTGCGACATACGCCGACGCAGCTCGCCTGGCACGCCCGCAACCTGCTGCGCCACGATCTGAATAAGCCGATGATCCTGCTGAGCTCGCAGGCCACCCGCGGCGGTACGGAGATTTTTATCTGGAGCCCGGATCGCCCTTACCTGTTCGCCGCGGTGTGTGGCGAACTTGACCGTCGCAACCTCAGCGTCCACGACGCGCAGATCTTCACCACCCGCGACGGTATGGCGATGGATACCTTTATCGTCCTTGAGCCCGACGGCAGCCCCCTTTCCGCCGACCGCCACGAGGCGATCCGCCAGGGGCTGGAGCAGACCATCACTCAGCGCAGCTGGCAGCCTCCGGCCCCGCGTCGTCAGGCGGCAAAGCTACGCCATTTTTCCGTGGACACCGAGGTGAATTTCCTGCCGACCCATACCGACCGAAAATCGTTTCTGGAGCTGATAGCGCTCGACCAGCCCGGGCTGCTCGCCCGCGTCGGGCAGGTGTTCGCCGACCTCGGGATATCGCTTCACGGGGCGCGAATTACGACAATTGGTGAGCGAGTAGAAGATTTATTTATAATCGCCACCGCCGACCGGCGTGCCCTTAATAATGAGCTGCAACAAGAAGTGCAACAACGGTTGACAGCGGCCCTCAATCCAAACGATAAAGGGTGACGTATTTTTTTTAGTGAATGGAAAGAAACAATGCAGCAGTTACAGAACGTTATTGAGTCCGCTTTCGAGCGTCGCGCCGACATTACGCCGGCTAATGTGGATACCGTGACCCGCGAAGCGGTTAACCAGGTTATCGCCCTTCTTGATTCCGGCGCGCTGCGCGTCGCTGAGAAGATCGACGGTCAGTGGGTGACGCATCAGTGGCTGAAGAAGGCGGTACTGCTCTCTTTCCGTATTAACGATAACCAGGTTATCGATGGTGCGGAAAGCCGCTACTTCGATAAAGTGCCGATGAAATTCGCTGACTACGACGAAGCGCGTTTCCAGAAAGAAGGTTTCCGCGTGGTGCCGCCGGCCGCCGTGCGCCAGGGCGCGTTCATCGCCCGCAACACTGTGCTGATGCCGTCCTACGTTAACATCGGCGCCTACGTTGACGAAGGCACCATGGTTGATACCTGGGCCACCGTCGGCTCCTGCGCACAGATCGGTAAAAACGTGCATCTGTCCGGCGGTGTCGGCATCGGTGGCGTACTGGAGCCGCTGCAGGCGAACCCGACCATCATCGAAGATAACTGCTTCATCGGCGCGCGCTCTGAAGTGGTTGAAGGGGTGATTGTCGAAGAAGGCTCCGTCATCTCCATGGGCGTTTACCTCGGTCAGAGCACCAAAATCTACGATCGCGAAACCGGCGAAGTCTTCTACGGCCGCGTACCGGCTGGCTCGGTGGTAGTCTCAGGCAACCTGCCGTCGAAAGATGGTAAATACAGCCTGTACTGCGCGGTGATTGTGAAGAAAGTCGATGCCAAAACCCGCGGCAAGGTCGGCATTAACGAACTGCTGCGCACCATCGACTAAAGCAAATAAAAAGCGGGAGATATCCCGCTTTTTTTATATTTGATGCTGGCGAAAATGGATTTTTTCGTTAATTATTCAATGGTTATGATGCTATCAAAGGTACCGTTATGTACGATAATCTGAAAAGTCTTGGCATTACCAACCCTGATGAGATCGATCGCTATAGCCTGCGGCAGGAAGCTAACAACGACATTCTGAAAATCTATTTTCAGAAAGACAAAGGCGAATTCTTCGCCAAGAGCGTGAAGTTCAAATATCCGCGTCAGCGCAAAACCGTCGTCGCCGACGGCGTCGGCCAGGGCTACAAAGAGGTCCAGGAGATCAGCCCCAATCTGCGCTACGTTATCGACGAGTTAGATCAGATCTGCCAGCGCGATCGCACTGAAATCGATCTCAAGCGTAAAATCCTCGACGATTTACGCCATCTGGAAAGCGTGGTCACCAATAAGATCAGCGAAATCGAAGCCGATCTGGAAAAGCTCACCCGTAAGTAAGAGCATCCCGGCGGCGCGTTGCCTGGCCGGGCTGGTGGTCTCTATCCACTCCAGACAGCATGCATCGTCCAGGCCGGGTATGGCGCGTCGCTACCCGGCATTTTTTTGCCTCCACGTCTTAGCGTTGTTCGTCCAGCTGCAGCGCGATATACAGCAGCAGCCTGTCGTCAAAGCTACCGAGATCCAGGCCGGTCAGCTCCGAGATACGGTTCAACCGGTACTCCAGCGTATTGCGATGAATAAACAGCGCCTTTGACGTCGCCAGCGGCTGCACGTTATGGCGAAACCACGCCTGCAGCGTCCGCCGCAGCAGCCCGTTGTTGTCCATGGCCTTCAAACGCGCCAGCGGACGGGCCAGCTCATTGGCCTGCCAGCCGCCGCGCAGGCTGTCAAGCAGCACCGGCAGCATTAGATCCTGATAGAAATAACTGCGGCTCTCCGGCATCCGCTGCTTGCCAACCATCATCGTCGTCCGTGCGGTACGGTAAGAGCGGGCGATACTTCCTGGGCCGGTGAAGAAATTGCCCAGCGCCACGCGAAAGCGCAGCTGGCCATTCTCTTTCATCCTGGCGATAAGCTGCTCGACGCGCCGGACGTGATCGTCAGCGTCCCAGCGGCCAAAGCTGTTCAGCGCCGGTTTCAGCACCACCATTTCCGTGAGCGAGACAATGGCCACCAGATTATTGCGATCGGGGGTGGTCAGCGCGTTCTGTAACTGTTGCAGTTCCGCCATCGCGCTGTCCACGCCGAGCTGACCGCTGTCTACCTCAATCATCGCCACCACGCGCGGCTGATTGAGATCGATGCCTAAACGCTGAGCCCATTCGTTCAGCGCCGGGGTATGCTCTTCCGCCTGAATCAGGTTCATCACCAGCTCTTCGCGCAGACGGCTGTCCTGGGCCAGGAGATGCATCAGCCGCGACTGCTCCAGCATCATCTCTGCTGTCATGCACACCAACTCGCCATATTTTCGCAGCGACTCCGGCTCGCCGGTCAGGCCGATCACCCCGACGATCTCCCCCTCCAGGCGCAGCGGCAGGTTAATCCCCTGGCGAACCCCGTGCAGATGGCGAGCGACCGCGTCGTCGATATCCACCACCCGCCCCTGGGAGAGGACCAGCAGCGCACCTTCGTGCAATTCACCAATCCTTTCCCGATCGCCGCTGCCGATGATCCGCCCGCGGGCATCCATCACGTTGATATTGGTATCGATGATGCGCATGGTCCGCGCCACAATATCCTGCGCCATTTTGGTATCAAGATGCCAGCCAGCCATGTAGTCCTCCCCTTTGCTGGGCACCAGCATAAAAGAGTCATCGTCGCGCTGCATTGTGCATTTGCACTAAGCCGGGGTGAGATATGTGGAGTTGTGGGGGCGGTCACAGAACGAAAAAAGCCCCTGCCCTCGGCGAGGGAAGGGGCTGGGAAGCGAGCGCTGGCGGTTACTGCAACAGCAGATAGATAGAGGCGTCGCCGCGCTGAATGTTCAGCGCCAGTACGGACGGTTTGGCGTCGAAGATTTTCCGCAGATCGGCGATGTTTTTCACCGGCTGCTGATTCGCCCCGACGATGACGTCGCCTTTCTTGAGGCCAATCTGTGCCGCCGGGGTACCGGCTTTCACATTATTGACCACCACGCCCTTATCCTGACCCTTATTGCTCATTTCCGCCCCTTCAATCCCGTTGAAGATGGTGCTGGAGTCAACCTGGGTCTGGTTGCTCTGCTGCAGTTCGACGGTCACGGTCACCGGTTTGCCGTCGCGCAGCAGACCAAGCTCAACTTTGCTGCCGATAGGCATGGTGCCGACCTGGGCACGCAGCGCGGCGAAGCTGCTGATCGCTTTCCCGTTGAGGGAGGTGATGACATCGCCGGCTTTAATGCCCGCTTTTGCGGCCGCCGAACCTGGCATTACCTGGCTGACGAAGGCCCCACGCTGGGCATCGACTTTCATCGCTTTCGCCAGCTCAGAGTTCAGTTCGGTGCCCATAATGCCGAGCTCACCGCGTTTCACCTGGCCATATTTCACCATCTGCTCGGTCAGGTTTTTCACCATGTTGCTCGGGATAGCAAAACCGATACCGATGTTGCCGCCGTCCGGCGCCAGAATGGCGGTGTTGATACCGATCAGCTCGCCGTTGAGGTTCACCAGCGCACCGCCGGAGTTCCCGCGGTTAATCGCCGCATCGGTCTGGATAAAGTTTTCGTAGTTTTCCACGTTGAGGCCGCTACGGCCCAGCGCGGAGACAATCCCGGAGGTCACGGTTTCGCCCAGACCGAACGGGTTGCCGATAGCCACGGTGTAATCACCGACGCGCAGCGCATCGGAGTCGGCAAGCTTAATCGCCGTCAGGTTTTTTGGATCCTGAATCTGAATCAGCGCGATATCAGAGCGCGGATCTTTGCCGACGACTTTGGCATCAAACCTACGGCCATCGCTCAGCTGAACCTTAATCGTGGTGGCGTTGTCCACGACGTGGTTGTTGGTCACCACATACCCTTTGGCGGCATCAATGATGACGCCGGAGCCCAGCGCCATAAATTTCTGCTGCTGGCCGCCGTCAGGCTGACCGCCCTGTCCGCCGCCCTGGCAAAACGGCGAACTCTGGAAAGGAGACCCATCCTGGCAGAACGGCGAATTATCGCCAAAGAACTGCTGGAAGTTACGTGGCATCCGTGGGGTATTAACGGTGGTGCTACCTTCAACGTTAATGCTCACCACCGACGGCATCACCTTCTCCAGCATCGGGGCCAGGCTTGGCATCTGCTGTGCATTAGTGGCCGAAGATGCCGTTTCTGCCGCGCTCGCAGAGAGCGGGGACAACGCCAGACCTAAACTCAGAGCCAGTGCACTCATTGCTAACGTGGTTTTTTTCATCAGTTTCAATCTCAATATCAGGTAACGAAAGTTGCTGTGTACGTGACTATCAGAGTCATTTTATAACGCTAAGTTCCGGAATTAAGTTTCTGGAAAAAGTAAAAATTTATTGTCCATCTTTACAAAACTCCAGCCTATTCCACCGCCATGAGTCGCCGATATTCATCCCACGCATACAAATCCGTCATCCCGCTGATATAGTCCTGAATCAGACGGCAGCGATAATAGTATTCCATCAGCGCAAATTCGGGCGCCGTACGCGCCAGTTTATTTACCGCTTCAACATAGGCCAGCCGGTGACGGGTCGAAAGTTTCTGATACAGCCGGGAGGCAATGGGTAAACGTCGTACCCGCTCCTGCGCTACTAATTCGCTGAAATCCTCCAGCGATAATTTCAGCAGCGGCTGATAGATATCCAACAGGCCGCTGATCACCCGGTAGCCCTGCAATTCCAGCTGCTCAACATCCGGATGGCTAAAGACCTGTTTCATCGCCACATTTTTATAGAGTTCCAGTAGCTGACTGCAATCGCTGTCGTCCTCCAGCAACGCATGATTAAAGTCCCCGGTGAAGATTGCCGGCAGGTTGTCAATAAATCGGCGCGCCGCGTAGGGCACCAGCTTATTCAGCGTATTCACCCGCAAATACATAAAAAACTGATCTTCCGCGCTCTGCTTCAGATAATTGGCTCGCGATTTCTCCCAGGCATTTTCTACTACCTGCGAAAATAACGAGCCTTTTTCATGACTGCCCCAGGCGTCGTAAAGATGCTGATAGAGCTGTTCTGCGCTAAAAATACGTTTTTCCACCGCGTCCTCGAGATCCGCGACGCAATATGAGATGTCATCCGCAGCCTCCATAATCCAGGTTAATGGAAACCGATTGTAAGGCGCGAGATCCAGTTCTTTACGCAAACGCGCGACATACTCTTCTTCGGCTAAATAATAGCCAGGTTTCTTCATTAAATAACTGTGGCTGGCCGGCGTCTCCTCAGACCACCACGCCGGACGAGTATATTTCAGGATACATCCCACCTGCGCCCAGGTCAGGTTCATACGCATTAGCGTATGGACCAGACGAATGCCCTGCGCGTTGCCCTCAAAGCTGCAGAGATCCTGGCGCACTTTACGGCGCAGCGCATTAAGCGATGTCTCTCCGTCATGCAGGCGTAAGGCCTGCACTTCGCAGCGATCGTCGGTCAGCGGCTGCCCGAGCGCATCGCCGGGCGCCAGGCGCTGACGGAACCAGTCGTTAATCGCCGCTTCGCCAAAATGGCCAAACGGGGGATTGCCGATATCGTGCATCAGGCAGGCCATCTCCACCACGCTCTCGAATGGCCCGGTCAGCTCTTCCAGGCCATACTCTTCCAGCAGCCTCAGCTCTTTCAGCCGGCTCAGCACCTCTTTGGCGATATAGCGCCCCACCTGCTGCACCTCCAGCGAGTGGGTCAGGCGAGTGCGCACCGCCGCGTTGCGCTCGAGCGGGAAGACCTGAGTTTTTTGCTGCAGGCGGCGGATTGCCGGCGAGTTGACGATCCGTCCCCGATCGCTTTCAAAGATCCGCAGGATGTCGCGCTCCGTCTCCACCCGCGGCGGCGAACGGAAGCGTCGACGCCAGTTTATCTTGTTGCGAAAATCAATCTTTGCCATAGCCTCTCCCGCGCGAGCAATACGCTTCCCCTTAAGCGCATGATAGACTATGCAACTAAACCTGACACATCGCGAGTAAATCTATGAAAATTGGCATTATTGGCGCTATGGAAGAGGAAGTTACCCTTCTGCGCGACAAAATCGAAAACCGCCAGACCATCACCATTGGCGGAAGCGAAATCTATACCGGCCAACTTCACGGCGTTGACGTCGCTCTGCTGAAGTCTGGTATCGGAAAAGTAGCGGCGGCGATGGGCGCGACCCTGCTGCTGGAGCGCTGCCAGCCTGACGTGATCATTAATACCGGTTCTGCCGGCGGCCTGGCGTCGACGCTGAAGGTCGGCGATATCGTCGTCTCCGATGAAGCGCGCTACCACGACGCCGACGTCACCGCCTTCGGCTATGAATACGGCCAGCTCCCTGGCTGCCCGGCGGGTTTTAAGGCGGATGAAAAACTGGTGGCCGCCGCAGAGAGCTGCATTAAAGCGTTAGATCTCAACGCCGTTCGCGGCCTCATCGTTAGCGGGGATGCCTTCATTAACGGCTCTGTCGGTCTGGCGAAGATCCGCCATAATTTCCCGCAGGCGATCGCCGTGGAAATGGAAGCGACCGCCATCGCCCACGTCTGCCATAACTTTAAGGTTCCCTTCGTGGTGGTTCGCGCTATCTCCGACGTGGCCGACCAGCAGTCCCACCTCAGCTTTGAGGAGTTCCTTGCGGTCGCCGCCAGACAGTCCACCCTGATGGTGGAGAATCTGGTACAGAACCTGGCACGTGGCTAAGTCGCTATCCTTCGCGCTTGCCGCGCTGCTGTTACTCGCCCCGGCGTGGCTGCTGGCCGCGCCGCGGGTGATCACCCTCTCCCCCGCCAATACCGAACTGGCCTTTGCCGCCGGGATCACGCCGGTCGGCGTCAGCAGCTATTCCGATTATCCTTCGCAGGCCAAAACGATCGAACAGGTTGCCAGCTGGCAGGGAATGAACCTGGAACGCATCGTGGCGCTCAAGCCAGACGTGGTGCTGGCCTGGCGCGGGGGCAATGCCGAACGCCAGGTTAACCAGCTGCAGTCTCTGGGTATTCACGTCCTGTGGGTACAGACCTCGACCATAGAAGAGATCATCGCTACCCTGCGTGAGCTGGCGCAGTGGAGCCCGCAGCCGGAAAAAGCACAGCAGGCGGCGCAGGCGATGCAGCAGGAATACGATGCGTTGAAAGCGCGCTATGCCAACGCGCCGAAGAAACGCGTCTTCCTCCAGTTCGGCTCCGCACCGCTGTTCACCAGCGGCCCCGGTTCGATTCAGGATCAGGTGCTAAGGCTTTGCGGCGGCGAGAATATCTTCGCCACCAGCCGCGTTCCCTGGCCGCAGGTGAGCCGCGAACAGGTGCTGGCCCGCCAGCCGCAGGCGATCGTGGTGACCGGGGATGCCAGCCGCATTGCCGAAGCGCAGCGCTTTTGGCAACATCAGCTCACCATTTCGTTGATTGCGTTACACAGCGACTGGTTTGAACGCGCCGGCCCACGTATTATCCTCGCCGCCAAACAACTTTGTGCGGCGCTTGACCAGGTAAAATAATCATCCGGCACACCGGATGTTCAGTGGGAATCAACGATGCTTGTCTATTGGCTGGATATTATTGGCACAGCTGTCTTCGCGATCTCCGGCGTACTGCTGGCCGGAAAACTGCGTATGGACCCATTCGGCGTGCTGGTGTTAGGGGTAGTGACGGCGGTAGGCGGCGGGACCATCCGCGACATGGCGCTGGCGAATGGCCCGGTATTCTGGGTCAAAGATCCCACCGATCTGGTGGTGGCGATGGTCACCAGCATGCTGACCATCCTGCTGGTCCGCCAGCCTCGCCGGCTGCCGAAATGGATCCTGCCCGTTCTTGATGCCGTCGGTCTGGCGGTGTTTGTCGGCATTGGCGTCAATAAAGCTTTTCTCGCTGGCAGCGGCCCGCTGGTCGCGGTGTGCATGGGGGTGGTGACCGGCGTCGGCGGCGGGATTATTCGCGACGTGCTGGCGCGGGAAATTCCTATGATTCTGCGTACCGAAATCTACGCCACCGCCTGTATCGTCGGCGGTATTGTCCACGCCACGGCACACGACACCTTTCATCTCTCGCTGGAGAATTCGGCAATGATGGGGATGGTGGTCACCCTGGTAATTCGTCTGGCGGCTATTCGCTGGCATCTGAAGCTGCCGACGTTTGCCCTGGACGATAACGGTCGGTAATAAAAGCAAAACGGTAACCTTAAGGTTACCGTTTTTAGGGTTTGCTCCCTCCCGCTGGGGGAGAACTCGCTTTAAACGCTGAACGAGGAGCCGCAGCCGCAGGTGCTTTTCGCGTTCGGATTGGTCACGATAAAGCGCGAACCTTCCAGCCCTTCGGTATAGTCGACCGAGCCGCCGACCAGATACTGCAGGCTCATCGGGTCAACCACCAGGCCGACGCCCTGTTTCTCAATGGTCATATCCCCTTCGTTCACCTGATCGTCAAAGGTGAAGCCATACTGGAAACCGCTGCAACCGCCGCCGGTGATATACACGCGCAGTTTCAGGTTCGGATTATCTTCATCCGCAATCAGGTGTTTTACTTTATTGGCTGCGGCTTCGGTAAACTCCAGCGGCAACGCTACGTCATCACTCATTTTCTGCTCCCATTGATACTTCCGGCCGGTTAAAGAATAACCGGACCTTTTGAGCCATTATCTAATACCCTGGTAAATCGTTCAAGTATTCTCCCGGGGAGCCTGCTGCGCTTTTGCCGCCTGCTCGGCTTCCTGCTTCGCCAGAGTACGCTGCAGAATGGTCGAATACAAAGGCTTACCGCCGAGGAATTGCGCCAGTAGTGTTGCGCCAAGGCAGGTAATAATCATTGGCAAAATGAGCTGATAGTTATCGGTCATCTCCAGCACCAGCACGATCCCGGTCAGCGGCGCACGCACCGAGGCGGCGAGCAGCGCCCCCATGCCGGCAATCGCGAAGGTGCCCGCATCGAGATGGTAGGCCGGAAACAGCGGAATAGCCGCCATGCCGAACGCCGTGCCCAGCAGCGTGCCGAGCGCCAACATAGGCGCGAAAATGCCCCCTGGCGCGCCGGAAGAGAAGCAGATCAGCGTGGTCAACACGCGGGCAATAAAGATAAACAGCAGCAGTCCGACGGAGAAGTTACCGGCAGCGGCGATAGGGATCAAGTTAAAGCCACCGCCCACCGCGGAGGGCTGCATCAGCCCCAGCAGACCGCAGAGCCCGCCGATTAATCCGCCAATCAACACCCATTTTTTGATGTTGCCGCCGTGGATGCGCTGGAACAGATCCTGAGTGCGCAGCACCAGAAAATTAAACAGCGGGCCAAAGCAGCCAAACAGCATGCCCAGCACCAGATACAGCCATAGGGTATTTACCGGGGCGTTGCTTAGTTTACCCACCTCAATGATCGCCGCTTCGCCGTTGAAAATGCGAAACACAATGCTCGACATGATCACGCCGGTAAACACCGCTTTAATGGAGATCAGGTTGTAGCGGAACTGCGGGCGCATCTCTTCGATGATAAACAGAATACCGGCCAGCGGCGCATTAAAGGCCGCCGAAAGCCCCGACGCCGCACCGGTCGCCAACAACGTATGCCGCGCTTCCGGACTGCGCATGCGGAAAACGTCCAGCACCATGCGCCCAATGTTGCCGCCAAGCTGTACCATCGGTCCTTCACGACCCAGCACCATCCCGGCGCCAAGGGTCCCCATGCCGCCAACGAATTTCACCGGCAGCACGCGCCACCAGCGCACCGGCCGCAGCTCCTCCAGCGCGCCCTCAATTTCCGGAATCCCGGAGCCGCCGGCCTCCGGCGCAAAGCGACGCACCAGAAAATAGCCGACCATCGCCAGCAGCGCCGACAGGATAAACGCCAGCGGCCAGACCAGATACCAGTGGTCCGCCACCTGCGCCAGCGCGCCGATCCGCTGGTTCTGCACCCAGTTCACGCTCTTTTCAAAGGCGACGCCCACCAGCCCCGCCAGCGTGCCGACCACTGCCGCCATAAACAGCACCGCCAGCGGCGTTTTATCGCGTTGAATCAGACGGCGCACCGCATCGCCGCGACGCACCCGCACAAACTGATGTGCTTCAAAAGAGGGAGTTTCTGCTTTCATGCCGTTATCAATTATTGGTAATACAAATGAAGAGAGCGGCATTTTAGCCGTCCCGGCGCGCTGCGTCGTCAAAAAAATGCCCTTGCGGCACATTGTTTCAATTGGGCAAAACTTTCATAACCATCCTGGAATAACTTAGAATAGCCGATAAAACATTTTTCACGAACCAGGACCCTGGCCATGAGCAAATCTGAAAATCTGTACCACGCTGCGCGCGAACTGATCCCCGGCGGCGTTAACTCGCCGGTGCGCGCTTTCACCGGCGTCGGCGGCACACCGCTGTTTATCGAACGCGCGGATGGCGCTTACCTCTATGACGTGGATGGGAAAGCCTATATCGATTATGTCGGTTCCTGGGGTCCGATGGTGCTGGGCCACAACCACCCGGCTATCCGCAATGCGGTGATCGAGGCGGCATCCCGCGGCCTGAGCTTTGGCGCGCCGACCGAAATGGAAGTGAAAATGGCGGCCCTGGTGACCGAGCTGGTGCCGACCATGGATATGGTGCGGATGGTGAACTCCGGTACCGAAGCCACCATGAGCGCCATTCGCCTGGCGCGCGGATTCACCGGTCGCGACAAAATCATTAAGTTCGAAGGCTGCTACCACGGCCATGCCGACTGCCTGCTGGTGAAAGCCGGTTCCGGCGCGTTGACCCTCGGCCAGCCGAACTCGCCGGGCGTCCCGGCCGATTTCGCCAAACATACCCTGACCTGCACTTATAACGACCTCGCCTCGGTGCGCGCGGCGTTCGAGCAGTATCCGCAGGAGATCGCCTGCATCATCGTCGAGCCGGTGGCCGGAAATATGAACTGCATTCCGCCGCAGCCGGAATTCCTGCCGGGCCTGCGCGCCCTGTGCGACGAATTTGGCGCCCTGCTGATTATCGACGAAGTGATGACCGGCTTCCGCGTGGCGCTGGCAGGCGCTCAGGCTTACTACGGCGTGGAGCCGGATCTGACCTGTCTGGGGAAAATCATCGGCGGCGGGATGCCGGTAGGTGCCTTCGGCGGCCGCCGTGAGGTAATGGACGCTCTGGCGCCCACCGGTCCGGTCTATCAGGCGGGCACCCTCTCCGGCAACCCGATCGCCATGGCGGCTGGCTTCGCCTGCCTGAACGAAGTGGCGCAGCCGGGGGTCCATGAAACCCTGACTGAACTGACTAACCAGCTGGCGCAAGGCCTGCTGGATGCGGCGCGTGACGCTGGGATCCCGCTGGTGGTCAATAACGTCGGCGGCATGTTCGGCATCTTCTTTACCGATGCCGAAACCGTCACCTGCTATCAGGACGTGGTGAAGTGCGACGTTGAACGCTTCAAGCGCTTCTTCCATCTGATGCTGGAGGAAGGCGTGTACCTGGCGCCGTCAGCGTTTGAGGCCGGCTTTATGTCCGTGGCCCACAGCGAAGAAGATATCGACAACACCATCGACGCCGCGCGTCGGGTATTTGCCAAGCTGTAAGGTGCTTGAATGCCTGGTGGCGCAGGGATTTTCCCGGAGGAGGCGCATTGCGCCTTATCCGGGGCTACCAAATCGCACAGCGCTGTAGCCCCGGTAAGCGATAGCGCCACCGGGGATGTTGAAGCCATCCAGGACCGTTAGCGACTCTGCTTTCTCAGCAAATAAATAAAGTAAGGCGCGCCGATAAAGGTCGACAGTAGCCCCGCCGGGATCTGATACGGGAACATCATCATCCGTCCGCACCAGTCGGCGAAGACCAGCAGCAGCCCGCCAGTCAGCCCTGAAATCACCATATGCGGTAGGGTTCGCCGGAAGCCCATCATCCGCGCGATATGCGGCGCCATCAGCCCGACAAAGCTCAGCGGGCCGATGGTCAGCGTCGCCGCCGCCGTCAGGCAGGCCGCCAGCAGCAGCAGAACAATCCGCGATGACGTCAGCGCCATGCCCACCGCTCGCGCCGCCTCCCCGCCCAGCGGCAGGATGGTTAACCAGCGACGACAGAGCGGCGCCAGCGCCAGCAGCGCCAGCATTACCGCGCCGCTACGCACTACCCTCTCCGGCGTCGCACTATATGTCGACCCCGAGATCCACGTCAGGATCTGCGCCATACGCGGATCGCCGCTGGCCTGCAGCATCATCAGCAGCATAGTGAAGGCGGTGCTCAGCGCCATCCCCGCCAGCAGCATCCGATGCGGCGAGAAGCCGCCGCGCCCGGCGGCGAGCATAATGATCAGCAAGGTGGCCGCCGCGCCAAGGCTGCCGGCCGGCAGCAGCCAGCCAAAGGCGTCGCCAGGCACGAAGAACAGCATCAGCACCACGCCAAAAGCCGCGCCGGAGCTGATGCCCAGCACTTCCGGGCTGGCCATCGGGTTGCCGGTCAGGCGCTGGATAATACAGCCGGCGACCGCCAGCATGACCCCGGCGAACAGGGCCGACAGTACCCGCGGCCAGCGCCAGGGCAGGAGTTGCTCCAGCAGATCGCCGTGGGCCCACAGCCAGCCGTGGGCATCGCGACCAAAGGCCAGCGCCACGCTCACCGCCAGCAGCAGCAACGCGACGCCTGCGAGAACAAACCATTGCACATAATAGCGCTCAGGCTGCACATTATCGCCGCCGTTCATCACCGGGGCGCTGATGCTGCGCAACCGCGGCAGCAGCCACAGCAGCAGCGGCGCGCCAATCAGGGCGGTGACCGAGCCAGTGGAGACTTCCCGCCATACCCGGCTCAGCCAGAGGATCACCTGATCGGAAAGCCACAGGAGCAGCGCGCCGATCAGCGCCGCCAGCAGCAGCCGCGCCAGCAGCCGACGGGCGCCAAGCATTTTCGCCAGCAGCGGCGCGAACAGGCCGATAAAGCCGATAATCCCTACCGCGTTCACCAGCAGCGCGCTGATGACGATCGCCAGCGTCAGGGCGCCGAGGCGCGCCAGGGACAGCGCCAGCCCGAGGTTACGCGCCACCCCGTCATCGAGCCCCATCAGGGTCAGCGGCCGCAGCAGCAGCAAGGTGAGTATTGCCCCGCCAAGCAGCTGCGGCCACAGGCGCTGCGCCACGCTCCAGTCGGTCTGCGTCAGCGTCCCGGTGCTCCACAGGAACATGCTTTGCAGCTGGTCGTGATGGAAAATCACCATCAGCTGGTTAAGCGCGCCACAGTAAAGGCTGACCACCAGCCCCGCCAGGATCAGCGTTACCGGCGACAGGCGCTTGCCCCACGAGACGCCAAACACCAGCGCGCCCACCAGGCTGGCCCCGGCCAGCGCGGCGAATTGCGACGCCAGCACGCCGGGAATAGCCCATAACGTGGTGACCGTTATCCCCAGCTGCGCGCCGGTGGCGACGCCAAGGGTGGTCGGTTCCGCCAGCGGATTACGCAGCACCTGCTGGAACAGGACGCCAACCAGTCCCAGCCCGGCGCCCACCAGCAGCGCAACAGCCAGTCTCGGTAACAAACTGTAATGAAACAACATTTGGGCGATATCATCGACATCCGGCTGCCACAGCGCCTGCCGCCACTGCGCATAGGGCAAGGCGACATTGAGGTTGACGATGCTCAGCGCGAAGGCGACGCCCAGCAGCCCGGCCAGCAGGATAATAGCTAACGGCGAGAGACGCGTATTCATGCCGGTCTCCCCTGGGCATCAGCCAGCACGCGGGCAAAATGCATCGCTGACAGCGTCGCGCCGTAGAACCAAACCGCCGGAACGCGCTGGAAGCGGCCCGCGCGCACGAAGGGCATCGCCTGCCAGAGCGGCGTCGCCAGCAGTTGAGCCATATCTCGCTCATTGCCATGGTCGAAACAGATGACATCGGCTTCGTTAAATGCCGCCAGCCTGTCGATGCCAACGCTAACGCTTCCCCAGAATGCCGCTTCGCCGTGCCAGGCGTTTTTAATACCAAAGCGATCAAGCACCTCCTGGAACAGGCAGTTTTCGCCAAACACCAGCACGTGGCGGGGATCGAGCAGAGAGATCATCAGCAGCGGACGATCGCCGCGCCCGGCAAAACGCGGACGCAGGCTCTCCATCAGCGCGTCGAACTCCGCCAGATGGCGCTTCGCCTGCTGCGTTTTGCCCAGCAGATCGGCCATTTCCAGTAGCGAACGCTGGGCCATCGCCAGCGGCCGTTTGCCGTCGCTGAAGGTGAAACCGCGGCCGGGCGCGATACGCGCCAGCTTCTCCGGCGACGGGCCGTAGCCCGCCGACCAGACGATAAACGACGGTTTCATCTGCGTCAGCAGTTCAAGGTTGGGTTCGGTACGCAGACCAACATCGATCACCGAGTCGGGCAGCGCGGGTTCGTTCACCCACAAGCGATAGTTGGGAATATCGGCCACGCCATAGGGCGTCACGCCGAGCGCCAGCAGCAGCTCCGCGGGCAGCCACTCCAGGGCGACCACGCGCTGCGGGTCGACGTCGGCCGCCTGCGCGCCGCGCATCTGCCACAGCAGCGGCGAGAGCGCCATCGCGATCAGCAGGCGGCGTCGGGTTATCAGAGTTGGGTTCATCATCAATAGACAAAGCTTACCGGCGCCGCACCGGCCGGGTGTGGCAGGATCCCCATCGGGATGCCGTAGATCTGTTCCAGAGTGTCGCTGCGCATCAGTTCCGCCGGCGTCCCCTGAGCAATCATTTCTCCGCCGCGCAGGGCCACCAGATAGTCGCAATAGCGGGCCGCCATATTAATATCGTGCAGGACGGCGATCACCGTCAGGCCGCGCTGCTGGCTGAGACGATGCACCAGCGCCAGAACATCGACTTGATGAGCAATATCCAGCGCCGAGGTGGGTTCATCGAGCAGCAGGCAGCGACTGTCCTGCGCCACCAGCATGGCGATCCACGCCCGCTGGCGTTCACCGCCGGAGAGGCTGTCCACCAGACGATGAGCGAGCGGCTTCAGCCCCACCAGCGCAATCGCCTCTTCTACTTTCTCACGATCCGCTGCGCCAAAGCGACCCAGCGCGCCGTGCCATGGATAGCGGCCGATCGCCACCAGCTCGCGCACCGTCATACCTTCGGCCGGCGGCAGCTGCTGCGGCAGATAGGCCACTTTGCGGGCAAAGGCTTTGCTGCCCCAGCTCTCCAGCGGCTGCCCGTCCAGCAGCACTTCGCCTGCGGAGGGCGGCTGATGACGGCCAAGCATTTTCAGTAACGTCGATTTGCCGGAGCCATTATGGCCGATCAGGCCTGTGACTTTTCCGGTCGGGAAGGTGAGCGAGAGCGGATGGAGCAATGTGCGGCCAGGCACACGGAAAGTGACGCGATCCAGCGCGAAGGTGGTTTCTGCGTGCGGAGTCTGTTCCTGCATAGCGATAACCTGATAGAGGGCGCGGCGAACCGCGCCCGTAGGTGGTTAGAAACGGAAGGTGGCGGTGGCGACGACCTGACGTCCGGCGCCCCAGTAGCAGGCGTATTCGCTGTAGCAACTGGAGACATATTCGCGGTCGAACAGGTTGTTGACGTTGACGCCGACCGACGATCCCGGCAGGCCAAAGCGCGCCAGATCGTATTTCACCGTCGCATCCATCAGCGCATAACCGGCCACACTAAAGGCATCATTTTTCTTACCGGTGCTGGTGTCATTTTTGTAGTAGCTGACCGTTGAACCGATATAGCGCGCCCCGGCCCCAATCGTCAGACCGCTCAGCGCGGTTTCGTGGAAGGTATAATCCGCCCACAGGGAGGCCATGTTACGCGGCACTTCCGCCGGACGTTTGCCGTTGAACACCGTATCGTGAGTGTACTCCGCATCGGTGTAGCTGTAGGCTGCGGTGACGTTAATATTGGCGTTCACCGCCGCCTTCGCCTCCAGCTCAAGGCCGCGGGAGCGGATCTCGCCGGTCTGGATGCTGAACGCCTGGTTAGCCGGATCAGCCGTCAGGTTCTTGTCTTTGGTCAGCTGATAGACCGCCGCGGTGACCACCACCGGCATATCTTTCGGCACGTATTTCACGCCGGCTTCATACTGCTTACCGCGCGACGGATCGAACGGCTGGCCGCGGCTGTTGGAACCCGATACCGGTTCAAACGATTCGCTGTAGCTGAAGTACGGCGAGATGCCGTTATCGAACAGGTAGTTGATGCCGCCGCGCCAGCTGAACTGCTGGTCGTGATTCTCCGCCAGGCTGTTGGTGGCGCGGGTTAACGTTGAGGTCGTGGCGTAATCGTAACGGCCGCCCAGGGTCATCACCCATTTATCCCACTCCATCTGATCCTGCGCGTACAGGCCGGTCTGCTCCATCCGGTTGAGGACCGCGTACGGGAAGGTGACCTGAATATTCGGATTGCCGTACTGCGGATTGCTCATACTGATAGGATCCGCCGTCCCGTAGTCGGCATCCACATCGTTACGCATCCGCGAGTAGTCCACGCCGGTCAGCAGCGTATGGCTGACCGCACCGGTGGCGAAATCAGACTGCAGCTGGGTATCGACGGTGAAGGTGTTCAGGTGCTCGTCGGAGCGCACGTAGGCGCGATTCATGTAGCCCGGCGCGACATAGCCGTTGCCGTATACGGAACGATAGAGCGTATGCACATCGGCATAGCGCAGGTTCTGCCGCACGGTAAAGGTGTCATCGAACTGATGGGAGAAGCTGTAGCCCACCATCTTCTGGCGGCGGGAGATTTTATTATCGGACTCGCCTTCGTTGAAATCGGTCGGCAGCTTGTGCGCCTTACCGTTGGCGTCGTAATACGGCACCACGGTGCCTTCGCGCGGCAGCCAGCCGTAGTAGCCCGCATCCGGGTCATTCTGGAAGTTGCTCAGGAAGGTGAAGTCGGTTTTATCGTCCGGACGCCAGCTAAAGGAGGGCGCCACCGCGTAGCGAGTCGATTTCGCCATCTGCTGCTGGGCATCCTGACTGCGGCCAAGGCCGGTCAGGCGATACGACCAAACGCCGGCATCATCAATGGCGTCGCTAAAGTCAAACCCGGTCTGCCACAGATTGTCGGTGCCCATCTTAAACTGCACTTCTTTCAGCGGCTCGGTAGTCGGGCGCTTGCTGACCATGCTGACGATACCGCCCGGGTTGCTGTTGCCGTACAGCACCGAGGTTGGCCCGCGCATCACTTCCACACGCTCGAGGAAGTAAGGATCCATGGAGACTTCAGAGTAGTTATTCCCCTGCAGCTTCATGCCGTCCAGATACTGGTTGGTGTTGACGGTCGTCGAGGTGGTGAAGCCGCGAATGGTGACCACGTCATAGGTGGTCGAACTGCCGCGAGTGGAGAAGACGCTGGGCGTATAGGAGAGCGCCTCTTTTACCGTCGTCGGCTGGCGCATCTCCATCTCCTGGCGCGTCACCACCGACACAGACTGCGGCGTTTTTTCAATCGGGGTATCGGTTTTGGTCGCCGTGGCGGAGCGTTTTGCCGCGATAGTCGGCGCCGGTCCCCAGGCGCTTTCCTGGGCGGCCGGGGCGGCAACGACGGTGATGGTTTCTTCTTGCTTCGGTTGTTCTGCTGCCTGTGCGTAGACAGACATGCCGCTAACCGCCGTGGCTACTACAGCTGCGACTTTACGCAGCGAGTGATTTGGCTGAGCAGTTTTTGGACGCGCCATGGGTATATCTCTGATGAAAGTGAATGATAACGTAAACGAGAATTATTATTATGACGGGCGATATAATAGGCGAAACGTCGAAGGCAAGGCAAGCGATATGCCTGTCGCCGCCGGTCGAAGGCTGAATTAATAACCAGATAGTTATTATGGAGTTAAAGAGCCGTTAACTTTTTTACAGGCATAAAAAACCCCTTAATACTTTCGTATTAAGGGGTCTGGTCGTGCGGTCAAAATCAGTTACTGCCGAACATATCCTTGATCCAGCCCGCGACGCCGTCGCTCTTTTCCTGCTGCTTCGGCGGCTGTTGCTGCTGTTGCTGCTGCGGCGGCGGTTGCTGCCCGGACTGATTAAACGGATTTTTCGCTTCCTGTTGCTGCAACTGCTGCTGTTGCATCATTTCGCCCTGACGGCACAGCGCATCCGGCTGCGTGGTCCAGACCGGCAGCGAACGCATACCGCCGCTGCAGACGAAGTTGCCGTTGCTGTCCACGCCCATATCAACCACGTCTTCCGGCACCGTCAGCACCAGCGGCGTTGGCGTCTGGTTCGCCAGATAGCGCTGGTAAATCGACATCGCGCCGCTGGCTCCGTACAGTTTGGTCGGCTGGTTATTGTCGCGCCCCACCCAGGTGATGGTCACCTGACTACCGTCGATGCCGGCGAACCAGGTATCGACGTTATTGTTGGTGGTCCCGGTTTTCCCCGCCAGATGCAGGCCCGGATACTTCGCCCCCAGCTGACGCCCCGTACCGCGCTGCACCACCTGCTGCATAGTCCACAGCGTCATGTAGGCCGCCTGGGCAGGCACCGCGCGCTCCGCCTGCGGATAGCTCTGGTAGAGCACAGTGCCATCTTCGGCAATCACTGACCGCAGCGCGGAAAGCGGCGCACGGTTCCCACCGCTGGCGATGGTCTGGAAGGCCTGGGCCACTTCAATCGGCGTCAGGTTCAGCGCGCCAAGCAGCATCGACGGCACCGCGTTGAGCTGATTCTTCGGCGCCCCCAGTTTAGTCCAGGTATCGACTACCGCCGGCAAGCCCAGCGCCATCCCGAGGTTAACCGTCGGGACGTTCATCGAGCGAGTCAGGGCATCGACCAGCATCACCTGACCGCTGAAACGACGATCGTCGTTCTGCGGGGACCACGTCTGACCGTTGGACAGGCGAATCGTCACCGGCGCATCGGCGATCCAGGTATTCAGGCGATACTGATTCGGCTGGCTCAGCGCGGTCAGATAGGTCGCCGGCTTGGCCAGAGAACCAATCGATCGGCGGGCCTGCATCGCGCGGTTATAACCGGCGAACTGCGGCTCCGCGCCGCCGACCATCGCCCGCACTTCGCCGGTGAAGCGGTCAACCACCACCATGGCGGTTTCCAGGTCTGCCAGCTTACGCTGTTTCTTCAGAACCGGGATCCCTTCGGAGGCCGCTTTTTCCGCCGCATCCTGCGCCACCGAGTCGAAAGTGGTGAAGATCTTCACGCCGGAGAGATCTTTCACTTTATCGCCCAGCTTCGCCTGCAGTTCCTGACGAACCATCTGCATAAACGCCGGCTGCGGTGAAATCACCCCGCCGCGCGGCTGCACGCCCAGCGGACGGGCGCTGAGCATGTCGTACAGCTCCTGGTCGATAACCTGCTGCTGCTGCAGCAGACGCAGCACCAGATTGCGTCGTTCAAGGGCCAGTTTCGGGTTACGCCACGGGTTATAGACCGACGCCCCTTTCACCATCCCCACCAGCAGCGCCTGCTGGTCGAGGCTCAGCTCTTCCACCGGACGGCCGAAGTAATACAGGCTGGCCAGCGGGAAGCCGCGAATTTCGTTATCGCCGCTCTGGCCGAGGTACACCTCGTTCATATACAGCTCAAGGATGCGATCCTTGCTGTAGCGGGCGTCGACGATCAGCGCCATATACGCTTCGTTGGCTTTACGCCAGTAGGAGCGTTCGCTGGAGAGGAACAGGTTTTTCACCAGCTGTTGGGTCAGGGTACTCGCCCCCTGCACCGTTCGGCCTGCCGTCAGGTTCGCCAGCACCGCGCGGCCGATGGAGTAGAGACTGATCCCATCGTGCTCATAGAAGTGGCGGTCTTCGGTCGCCAGCAGGGTATCCACCAGCAGATCGGGGAAGCCGCTGCGCTTCACGAACAGGCGCTGCTCGCCGTTCGGCGACTGCAGCATGGTGATAAGACGCGGATCGAGGCGGAAGAAACCGAACTGGCGGTTATTATCCATATTCTCGATGGTCTCAAGATGGTCGCCGTCGAAGGTAAGACGCGCGCGCACCTGCCCTTCCTTACTGTCCGGGAAATCGAACGGACGACGGATCATCTCGATGCTGTTAGCCTGCACGGTATATTCGCCGGGGCGCGTCATCGCGCTGACCTGGCGATACTGCGTGGCGTTGAGCAGACGCACCATCTCGTTTTTGCTGATCTGCATGTCCGGCTCAAGGTTGACCATCCGGCCATAGACCGCGGCCGGCAGCTCCCAGACTTTACCGTCAATGCGGCTGCGGATTTTCTGGTCGAGGTAGACGCCATAGGCGGCAATCAGCACCGCGAAGACAATCCCCAGCTTGACCAGCAGCCACAGCCAGCTGCGCTTCCGACGAGGCTTGCCACCTTTGCCTTTGGCTTTTCTCGGCACCGGTTTCTCATCCTCATAATCATCGTCATCATACTCGTCGTCGTAGTCCTCTTCCCGGACCCGGCGACGGGTGACTTTCTGTTTAGTCGGACGTGAGGGTCTTCCCTTACGTCCGATAGGCTCGCGGTCATCTCCCGCCATGCTTTTTCTCCGCAACGTTCAGGCGCAAAGGCCTGATTCTCAATACTTCCCCTGTTCAGAGGAAGAAGAAATCTCTCAAATTAACGTCCAGGCTGCTTATCCTTCGGACGACAACCTGCTGGCAGGCAGGACGCGCCGCCAGCCTTTCAGAGGGTTGGCTTGCTTCATGTTACATGATACTAACAATAAAAATTCACCATAAAATCATTGGGTTAAACGCATCATCGGCAGAATAAGTCAGAACATAGCACGTAATGTTCAGGGCATACAGGATAGCACTAAAATGCGACATTCTTAACCAGCATTTTACCTCCTGCGCACGTAACAAGATGGGAAAGAGTATGTTTTTTAATAACATAAAAAACGGCGCGCTTCCTGCCGGTCAACGCAGTGGCATCATCCGCGGATGAAAATATATTTTCCCAGCGCCAACGTTTATTATTGATAAAAGTAAAGTCGATTTAGCGCCTTTCCGTTGATAAAAATGAGAGCCTGTTAACATTTATGCAGAATAATATTTTATGATGACACCAGGTAAATATTTGTTAAACTAGCGGCCAGTGATTCATTATTTTGATTACTCTATGATGCGTATTCCGCTTATATTTCCGCTTTGCATGGTAGCCCTTCTCTCTGGCTGCCAACAAAAACCCGCCTCAACGCTCAGCCCGGCTATCAGCAGCCAGGCGCAGCTCGAGCAGCTCTCGTCCGTGGCGGCCGGGACGCGCTATCTCAAGAATAAATGTAATCGTAGCGATCTCCCCGCTGATGAAACGATATATCGGGCAGCGGTGAATGTCGGTAAAGCGCGCGGATGGGGAAATATTGACGTGGCGACGTTAAGCCAAAATAGCGACCGGCTTTACCAACAGCTATTACAGGACAGTACCCCGGAAGCCACACAGTGCAGTCAATTTAATCGTCAGCTCGCGCCATTTATTGCCAGCTTGCGCAGCGACTAAGCGAAATATCCTCAGCGCGCCGGTTATTGTGCGCGCTTTTATTCCTCTTTCGGCTCCTCGTCAATTTTTCCGCCCGGCCAGTCCTCCAGCGCCGCGAGGGTAAAGGTCGTGCCGTTGAAGCTGAAGATCGTCACATCCTGCTGGATCTGCTCCACCACCAGGTTCGGCAGGGGTGAATCGCCCTCCGTCCACGCTTTGCCGTTTAACACAATGCTGCGCTTTTCCGGTCGCGAGGCATAGACATGGGCGCTGTAGCGCAGAGGCGGCAGCGTATCGCTGTCCACTTCCGGCACCGCGGGCGCGCTGGCTTTTGCCGCCGGCGGCGGCGTCTTTGGCGCGGCCTCTCCGGCAGCGGTTAACGGCAGAAGCGCCGCATGCGCCACCGGCAAGGGCAGCGTTTGCGGCGGTGCCGGGTGACGCCACTGCTCGCCGCCAAACCAGCCGAGCGCGATAAATAATCCGGCGTACAGCGGGATAATCCAGCCGGGGATCTGCACCATCCGACCGCGGCTCACCGGCGCATCATCCAGCGAGGACGGCGGCTGATGCGCCACCAGAGGCGGGATGCCTCTTTCACTGTCATCACGAACAATCACAACCGTCTCCTGTTCCCTCACGATAACGAGAAGGCGCCCTTACGGATGCCCCAGACTGCTGACAAAGTGCAATCTTCAGGAAGTGCCCGGCGGCGCTACGCTTGCGCGGGCCTACAGATAACTGCATAACTGTTTGAAATTGCAATCTTTCGTAGGCCGGGTAAGGCGAAAGCCGCCACCCGACAGAAAGGCGAGCACAATAACGAAACAGGTTTGTCATCAGCCAGAGGCGCCCTTACGGGCGCCCTACGTTATGTTATTTACTGCTCACCGGCAGGCCAGCGCCCTGCGACTCGCCCTGCGGCAACTCGAGAACGGCAACCGACCAGGCCGGCAGCGTGACCGAACCGTCAGCGGCAACCTGCACGCCGCTCGCCAGCGACCGGTCGCCCGCCGCCTGCTGAATAGCGCTCAGCTGGAGCGATGTGCCGGCGAAGTCCTGCAGCGTCCGGCTTTCCGGCGCGGCGTTGATCGCCACCACGATGCCGTCGACACGGCTGTCCAGACTGGCGCCAGCCTGCATCCCGTCATCGATGGTCATCACCAGCAGACCCGTCTGCTGATCGGCGCCAGTATTGCGGAAGTCCACGCGCTTCATCACCGTCGCGCCGTCGCCGAGGGTAAACAGCGGAGACGATTTACGCAGCGCGGTCAGCTCCTGATAAAACGCGGTCATCTGCTTAAGCTCGGCTTCGCCCGGGGTAGCCACCCAGTCCTTCACGCGGGCGATAATGTCATAGTTGCTGCCATCATCGCTGCTGCGCGGCATACCGACGTTGTAGTTGTTGTCCTGCAGGGAGTAGTCCACGCGGTTAAACCAGTCGCCGGAATCATACGAATCGCGGGTAAAGGATTTAGAGCGCAGCAGCTCCGAGCCCTGCTGGTCAAAGGCGATCCCCTGGCCGAGCATCACCGTCGCCAGCGACACCGCCTGCATCCGGACGCGGGTATCGAGATCCGCCTCCTGAGCGGCTTTATAGCTGATCATGTCCCACAGCGTCTGGTTATCGTGTTTTGACACATAGTTCACGACTTCCGTCGGATCAGCCGCATAGCCGCCTGGCGCGCCGTTATAGTCAATCTCGCTGCCTCTCTTCACCGCGCCGTCTTTGTCGATCAGCACAAAGTCCGCAAGGTTACCGGCCATGCCGAGACGGGTCAGATCGGCGAGGTGGCGCGCCTGATCGTCGCTCAGGGTGGTCAGCTCATTCGGCAGAACGCCAGCCCCGCTGCCCACGCCCTGGTTCTGGCGTAATGCGTCACCGGAGTCGAACGGCCCGCCGCCGCGCACGGCGTCGCGCAGACGATCGGAGAACGTGCCGATCCCGGTGCCTTTGAGATTGATTTGCGAGGCAATTTCAAAGCGATCGCTCTGGTTGGAATCCCAGCCTTCGCCAAAGAAGTAGATATCCGGGTTCAGCGCTTTAATGCGTTCCCAGGCCGAGAGGATCTGCGCTTTCGGGTGGTAGCCCATCAGGTCGAAGCGGAAGCCATCGATCTTATAATCGGTGGTCCATACCGCCAGTGAATCGGCGATAAGCTTGGCGAACATCCGGTGCTCTGGCGCCGAGTCGGAGCAACAGGTAGCCGATTCCACGCTGCCGGTGGTTTCGTTCAGACGCTGGTAGTACCAGGGGACGATCTTATCCAGTACCGAGGTGCGATCGGTCGGGCCGGCGGCGTTGGTGTGGTTGTACACCACGTCCATAATGACGTTCATTCCCAGATCCTGCTTGATCGCCTGAATCATGGTGCGGAACTCTTTAATGCGCGCCGTGCCTTCCGGATCGGTGGCGTAGGATCCTTCCGGCACCGTGTAGTGGAACGGATCGTAGCCCCAGTTATAGGAGTCGGTCTGCGCCACCAGCGTATTCAACGCCTGCACCTGCGGGTTATCCTTACTGTCGTTCTGCTTCAGCTGGGTCAGCACCTCTTCGACCGTCGAACCGCTGTCGCAATAGCCCGCGAACTCGCTGCTCTTCACCGCGCTGTTGATCTCGCACAGGCGACTGAACGGCTGCTGAATATCGGCGACTTTGTCGCTGAACTCATTGACCGTCGCCAGATCGAAGACCGGCAGCAGCTCAATATGGGTCACGCCCGAGGCCGACAGCTGTTTCAGATGCTGGACCATATTGCTCTCCTGGGCGGTGAGCGCCAGATACTTACCGCGCAGTTCGGCGGGAACGGTTTGATCCCAGGCAGAGAGATCGCGAATATGCGACTCGTGGATCGTCATTTTCGCCAGGTCGGCTTTGGTTTTCTGCGCGTGCGGCATCGTCAGCCCGTCCCAGCCTTCCGGCTTCAGCGCGCTGTCGTTCAGATCGACCACCTGGCTGTACTCCGAGTTGGTCGACAAACTGTGGGCGTAGGGATCGGTCACTTCGTACTGCTCGACTTTACGCGACTGCGGGTGGTAGACCGTCATCGCGTAGCGGTAGAAGGCGCCCTTCAGGTCGCTTCCCCCCTGCCAGGACCAGGCGCCGGAGGCGCTGTCGCGGGTCATCGGGTGACTGGCTATCACTTTCTTGTCCGCGCTATAGATCACCAGCTCGACCTGCTGCGCCGTGGGTGCCCAGACGCGGAAGGTCACGCCGCTATCGGTTAGCTGGGCGCCGTAGCTCAGCGCCTCGGCGGCGGCGGCATAGGTATCGTCCAGCACGCCGGCGGTCTGTACCTGGGTGGCGGAGCTCAGGATCCCGTCGCTTTCGGCGGATATCGCCACCGTCTCGCCCTGCAGCAATTCATCGACGTTGACATCATCCGGCAGCTTAAAGGCAGGATAGCTGGCGAGATGCGGGAAGCGCATGCTCACCTGCTGACTGACGGTGGTGGGAGTCAGCTTGACATACTTATCGGTAAATTCGCCGTTACTGTCGGCGGCCACCTTACTGCTGTGGCTGTAATAGAGGCGCACAATGGGTTTATTTTCCCCGCCCGGCCACAGCAGGGTGGTTTTATCGACCCAGTGCGCATCGGCCAGCGCCACGCCAAAGGCGGCGCGGAAGGCGTCGGCGCGGGAGTCATAGACCGCGCTGTTGCCAGCGATGACCGATACCGTCCGATCGGTGAAATCACTGAAAGAGACGCGCAGGTCGCTGTCGATAAGCTTATTGGTGCCATCGCGGACGATAACGTTGATGCATCCGCTCTCTTTAGTCAGCGGGATCACCCAGTAAGGGCCATATTTGTCGCTGCCGGTCGGCGTGGTGCTGACATCATTCCAGTCAGCCACCGGCGCGCTCAGCGCGTCACAGGTTTCGTTGTTCCATAAATAGAGGTTTTTCGTCGCATAGTCGGCCGGCGTGCTGCTGGTGATGCCGGCGATATCGACGAGATGAATGACAGCCTGCCTGGCGGAAGCCTGCACCGCTTCGCCTGGGACGGCAACGTCCGGTAAGCGGACGACGACATCCTGCGGGTCGGGCGTGCCGGGAGTGCCTGGGTTGCCAGGATTGCCTGGTGAACCCGGTGAGCCAGAGGTAGAAGAGGAAGAGCTGTTATCACAGCCACTCAATAATACTAACGATCCAAGAAATAGGGCATGACAGGTATATCTGAGCATTCGATAGTCCCTAATATGCTTATTAAATTATAAAAGGTAAGAAAGGATGAATATCTTTACAGCGCGCTAATTAGATATTTTTGCTTTCCCAGGCGCAATCATCCCCCACAAATGAGCGGGGGGCGTAGGAAGCCGGGGGAGTAAATCAATAAAGGGAATGACGACCCGAAACCGCAAACTGATTATGATTCGCCACGCTTATCGCCACTCTCCGGCAATAACTAATTCAAAAGCCAATAATCACCTACCTGTTTCGGTAGGGTATTACGCCAACGTGCAGAAAAATAAATTAGCAAAGGAATTAAAATGCCAGTTTCTGTGATGAGGTTAACAAATATAAATAAAGGGATAATTAAATTATTACCACAAATTGTGACGCTCATCATATTAATAACCGCTATCCCACAGCTGGCGAAATTAACCTGGCGCGTGGTATTCCCTGTGAGTCCTGAGGATATTTCCGCCCTACCGTTAACCATGCCTCCGGCGGCAGATCCGGAATTAAAAAATGTGCGGCCCGCATTTACCCTGTTTGGCCTGGCGGTGAAAAATAGCCCCACGCCAACGGATGCTGCCAGTCTCAATCAGGTGCCGGTTTCCAGCCTGAAGCTACGCCTGGCCGGGCTACTCGCCAGCAGCAACCCGGCGCGCTCCATCGCTATTATCGAAAAGGGAAATCAGCAGGTTAGCCTTAGCACGGGCGATCCCCTCCCAGGGTATGATGCGCGGATCGCCGCCATTCTGCCTGACCGGATCATCGTCAACTATCAGGGGCGCAAAGAGGCCATTTTATTATTTAACGACAGTCGCGCGCCGTCGCCGCCGCCCACCGCCGCGGGCAACCCGCCCCTCGTGAAGCGACTCCGCGAACAGCCGCAAAATATCCTCACTTATTTATCTATTTCGCCGGTACTCAGCGGCGACAAACTGCTGGGTTATCGGCTGAACCCAGGCAAAGACGCCTCGCTGTTTCGCCAGTCCGGCCTGCAGGCAAATGATTTGGCGATTGCCTTAAACGGCATCGATTTACGCGACCAGGAGCAAGCGCAACAGGCGCTGCAGAATCTGGCCGACATGACCGAAATAACGCTAACCGTTGAGCGGGAAGGCCAACGACACGATATTGCTTTCGCGCTGGGGGATGAATAATTGCCAACCATGAAACGCCTGCGAAAAATGCTGCCTGCGCTGCTGATATTAACCCCGCTGCTATTTTCTCCGGCCGCCGCGGAGGAATTTTCCGCCAGTTTTAAAGGCACCGATATCCAGGAATTTATCAATACCGTCAGCAAAAACCTGAATAAAACGGTGATTATCGATCCCAGCGTACGCGGCACTATCACCGTGCGCAGTTACGATATGCTCAATGAAGAACAATATTATCAATTCTTCCTCAGCGTGCTGGATGTATATGGCTTCGCCGTGATCAATATGAATAACGGCGTGCTAAAAGTGGTCCGCGCCAAAGACGCCAAGACCTCGGCCGTGCCGGTCGCCAGCGCGGCCGCGCCGGGCGAAGGCGATGAAGTGGTCACCCGGGTGGTGCCCCTGACCAACGTCGCCGCCCGCGATCTCGCCCCGCTGCTCCGCCAGCTGAACGATAACGCTGGCGCCGGCAGCGTGGTCCATTATGAGCCCTCCAACGTACTGCTGATGACCGGCCGCGCGGCGGTTATCAAACGCCTGCTGACCATTGTCGAGCGCGTCGACAACGCCGGGGATCGCAGCGTGGTGACCGTGCCCCTTTCCTGGGCCTCCGCCGCGGAAGTAGTCAAACTGGTTACCGAGCTTAATAAAGATACCAGCAAGTCGGCGCTGCCGGGCTCGATGGTGGCGAACGTGGTGGCCGATGAGCGCACCAACGCGGTACTGGTGAGCGGCGAACCAAACTCGCGCCAGCGCATCATCGCCATGATCAAACAGCTCGACCGCCAGCAGGCGGTACAGGGTAACACCAAAGTGATCTACCTGAAGTACGCCAAAGCCGCCGATCTGGTGGAGGTTCTGACCGGGATCAGCAGCTCGCTGCAGAGCGACAAGCAAAGCGCCAGGCCAGTGGCCGCGATCGACAAAAATATTATTATCAAAGCCCACGGCCAGACCAACGCCCTGATCGTCACCGCGGCGCCGGACGTGATGAACGATCTTGAGCGGGTGATCGCCCAGCTCGATATCCGCCGCCCGCAGGTGCTGGTGGAGGCGATTATTGCCGAAGTGCAGGATGCCGATGGCCTTAATCTCGGTATCCAGTGGGCAAACAAAAACGCCGGCATGACGCAGTTCACCAACAGCGGTTTGCCGATATCGACGGCTATCGCCGGTGCCAACCAGTACAACAAAGACGGTACCATCAGCAGCTCGCTGGCCAGCGCCCTCGGCTCGTTTAACGGTATCGCCGCCGGCTTCTATCAGGGGAACTGGGCGATGCTGCTCACCGCCCTCTCCAGCAGTACCAAGAACGATATTCTGGCCACCCCCAGCATCGTCACCCTCGATAACATGCAAGCCACTTTTAACGTCGGCCAGGAAGTTCCGGTATTAACCGGCTCGCAAACCACCTCCGGCGACAACATCTTCAATACCGTCGAGCGCAAAACCGTCGGCATTAAACTGAAGGTGAAGCCGCAGATTAACGAAGGCGATGCCGTGCTGCTGGAGATTGAGCAGGAGGTATCGAGCGTTGCCGACTCGGCCTCCAGCACCAGCAGCGATCTCGGGGCGACCTTCAATACCCGGACGGTGAATAACGCCGTGCTGGTCGGCAGCGGCGAAACGGTGGTGGTTGGCGGGCTGCTGGATAAAACCGTCACCGATACCGCTGACAAAGTGCCGCTGCTCGGGGATATCCCGGTGATCGGCGCCCTGTTCCGCTCCGACAGCAAGAAAGTGTCGAAACGCAACCTGATGCTGTTTATCCGCCCGACCATCATTCGCGATCGCGATGAGTACCGCCAGGCTTCTTCCGGCCAGTACACCGCCTTCAACAATGCGCAAACTAAACAGCGGGGTAAAGAAAGCAGCGAAGCGTCGCTCAGCAACGACCTGCTGCATATCTATCCGCAGCAGGAGACCCAGGCTTTCCGCCAGGTCAGCGCCGCCATTGACGCCTTCAATCTCGGAGGCCGCCCATGACGCCAGCCGCCGAACGCCGTCCGCTGTTGCCCTTCGCCTGGGCCCGCGCGCACCATCTTGTGCTGCTCAGCGACGGTGAACGCTGCGAAGCGCTGTGCCGCCCCGATACCGCCGCCCGGGCGCTGCTGGAAGCGCGCCGCCTGGCGGACGGCCCGATGCGCGTCAGCCGTCTGGCGCCGGACGCGTTCGAGAAAGTGCTGGTGCTCAGCTATCAGCGTGATTCGGCGGAGGCGCACCGCATGATGGCCGACATCGGCAACGAGCTCGACCTCTATACCCTCGCCGAAGAGCTGCCGGACACCGACGATCTGCTCGACAGCGAGGACGACGCGCCGATCATCCGCCTGATCAACGCCATGCTCACCGAGGCCATCAAAGAGAAAGCCTCGGATATTCATATCGAAACCTACGAGCGCCATCTGCAGATCCGCTTTCGCGTCGACGGCGTGCTGCGCGAAATTCTGCGCCCGCAGCGGCGGCTGGCCGCCCTGTTAATTTCGCGCATCAAGGTGATGGCCAGTCTGGACATTGCCGAAAAGCGGGTCCCTCAGGATGGCCGCATGGCGCTGCGCATCGGCGGGCGAGCAATCGACGTGCGCGTCTCCACCCTGCCCTCCAGCCACGGCGAACGCGTCGTCCTGCGTCTGCTGGACAAAAACAGCGTCAACCTGGATCTGCTGACGCTGGGCATGCCGCCCGCCCTGCTCGATCGGGTCGATGCGCTGATCGCCCGCCCGCACGGCATCATCCTGGTCACCGGTCCGACCGGCTCCGGGAAAAGCACGACGCTCTACGCCGCCCTCAGCCGCCTCGACGCCCGGGAGCGCAACATCATGACCATTGAAGATCCGGTGGAGTATGAGCTGGAGGGCATAGGCCAGACCCAGGTCAACGCCAAAGTCGAGATGACCTTCGCCCGCGGCCTGCGTGCCATCCTGCGCCAGGATCCGGACGTAGTGCTGGTGGGCGAAATCCGCGATGGCGAAACCGCCCAGATCGCCGTTCAGGCCTCGCTGACCGGGCACCTGGTGCTGTCGACCCTGCACACCAACAGCGCGCTGGGCGCCATTTCCCGTCTACAGGATATGGGCGTGGAACCTTTTTTACTCTCCACCTCGCTGCTGGCGGTGATGTCGCAGCGGCTGGTGCGCCAACTGTGCCCACACTGCCGTCAGCCCTGGCAGGCGGATGCCAACACCGCCCGGCAGATGGCGGTCCCGGTCGGCGCGCGGTTGTGGCAGCCCAAAGGCTGTCCGGAGTGTAATTTCATCGGCTATCGCGGGCGTACCGGGATCCATGAACTGCTGCTAATCGACGATCGCGTGCGCGCCGCCATCCACCGCGGCGAGAATGAGATCACCCTGATCCAGCAGCTGGGGCCAGCCTGGCAAACCCTGCGTCATGCCGGACGCGACAAAGCGCTGGCGGGGATCACCAGCTGGGAGGAGGTGATGCGGGTCACCGAACAGCAAACGACGGAAAGCGTCTAAGATGGCCCTGTTTCGCTATCAGGCGCTGGACGCGCAGGGCAAAACCCGCCGCGGCCTTCAGCAGGCCGACTCCGCCCGCCACGCCCGCCAGCTGCTGCGGGACAAGGGCTGGCTGGCGCTGGAAGTGACAACTGCCGACCCGGCGCGGCGACTGTGGGCCGGCGGATCCCTTACCCGGCGTACCAGCGCCGGTGATTTAGCCCTGCTCACCCGCCAGCTGGCGACTCTGGTTGCCGCCGGGATCCCGCTGGAAAAGGCGCTCGATGCCGTCGCCCAGCAGTGCGAAAAGCCGTCGCTAAGAACGTTAATGGCCGGGGTGCGCAGCAAAGTGCTCGAAGGCCACTCGCTGGCGGAGGCGATGCGCGGCTATCCCGCCTGCTTCGACGGGCTGTTCTGCGCCATGGTGGCGGCCGGCGAAACCTCCGGCCATCTCGACGGCGTACTGAACCGGCTTGCTGACTATACCGAGCAGCGCCAGCAGCTCCGCGCCCGCCTGCTGCAGGCGATGATCTACCCCATCGTACTGACGCTGGTCGCTATCAGCGTGATCGCCATTCTGCTCTCCACCGTAGTCCCGAAAGTCGTTGAGCAGTTTGTCCATCTTAAACAGGCCCTGCCCTTCTCTACCCGGCTGCTAATGAGCCTGAGCGACATCGTGCGCAGCGCGGGCCCCTGGCTGGCGCTGCTGTCGTTACTGGCGCTGCTGGCGCTGCGCTATCTGCTGCGCCAGCCCGCCCGGCGGCTCGCCTGGGACCGGGCGCTGCTGCGCCTGCCGGTCATCGGCCGCGTGGCCCGCAGCGTCAACAGCGCGCGCTACGCCCGCACCTTAAGCATTCTCAATGCCAGCGCAGTGCCGCTGCTGCTGTCGATGCGCATCAGCGCCGACGTCCTCAGCAACGCCTGGGCGCGCAGCCAGCTGGCGGCGGCCAGCGAATCGGTACGCGAAGGCGTCAGTCTGCATCGGGCGCTGGAATCCACCGCCCTGTTTCCGCCGATGATGCGCTACATGATCGCCAGCGGCGAACAGAGCGGCGAACTGACCGCCATGCTGGAGCGCGCGGCGGAGAACCAGGACCGGGAGCTGAGCGCGCAGATCCAGATGGCCCTCAGCCTGTTTGAGCCTCTGCTGGTGGTCACCATGGCCGGCATGGTGCTGTTTATCGTGCTGGCCATCCTGCAGCCGATCCTGCAACTGAACACCCTTATGAGTATGTAACTGTATTAATGGAGAAAACTATGCAACGGCAACGCGGTTTCACGTTACTGGAAATTATGGTGGTGATCGTCATTCTCGGCATTCTCGCCAGCCTGGTGGTGCCTAACCTGATGGGCAACAAGGAGAAAGCGGACCGCCAGAAGGTGGTCAGCGATCTGGTGGCGCTCGAGGGAGCGCTGGACATGTATAAACTCGACAACAGCCGCTACCCCAACACCGAACAGGGACTGCAGGCGCTGGTGACCGCCCCGGCCGCCGAGCCGCACGCCCGCAACTACCCGGAAGGCGGCTATATCCGCCGTCTGCCGCAGGACCCGTGGGGAAATGAGTATCAGCTGTTAAGCCCGGGTCAGCATGGCGCCATCGACGTCTTCAGCGTCGGCCCGGACGGGATGCCCGACACCAATGACGATATCGGCAACTGGACCCTCGGGAAGAAATAGTGTCTCAGCGCGGTTTCACCCTCCTGGAGATGATGCTGGTCCTGCTGCTGATCGGCGTCAGCGCCAGCATGGTGCTGCTGGCGTTTCCCTCCGCCCGCACCCAGGAGGCCACACAGATCCTGGCGCGCTTTCAGGCGCAACTGGATTTTGTCCGCGAGCGCGGGCAGCAAACCGGTCAGCTCTTCGGCATTATCATCCACCCTGAGCGCTGGCAGTTTATGCGCCTGCAACCTGCCGACGATAGCGCCCCGGCGGCGGCTGACGACCGGTGGGGCAACGCGCAGTGGCTGCCGCTGCAGGCCGGACGCGTCGCCACGGCGGAAACCCTCCCGCGGGCCAGGCTGACGCTGCGCTTTCCCGACGGCCAGGCGTGGACGCCGGGCGAGCAGCCCGACGTGCTTATTTTTCCCGGCGGTGAAGTCACGCCGTTTCAGCTGCGGATTGACGCCGCGATGGGCATCAACGTCGACGCCCAGGGCGACAGCCAGCCGCTGGCGGCGCGGGAGCAGCCATGAAGCGTGAAGCCGGAATGACGCTTATCGAAGTGATGGTCGCGCTGGTGATTTTCGCCCTCGCCGGCCTGGCGGTGATGCAGTCCACCCTGCAGCAGACGCGCCAGCTCGGGCGTATGGAAGAGAAAATCCTCGCCAGCTGGCTGGCGGATAACCAGCTGGTGCAGCTGCGGCTGGAGAAACGCTGGCCTGCCCTCAGCTGGTCTGAAACCACCGTGGAGGCCGCCGGGACGCGCTGGTTTGTCCGCTGGCAGGGAGTGGAAACCGCGCTGCCGCAGCTGCGGGCGCTGGACGTGGAGGTCCGGCGGCAAAAAAGCGATCCCGCGCCGCTGGCCACCCTGCGCACCTGGGTGACGCCGCCATGATAACGAAAATGCGCGGTTTCACTCTGATTGAAACGCTGCTGGCGCTGGCTATCCTCGCCGTCCTCAGCGCCGCCGCCGTGATGGTGCTGCAGAACGTCATCCGCGCCGATGGCCTGACCCGCGAGAAAAGCCAGCAGATCGCGGCCCTCCAGCGCGCCTTTCGCCAGATAGCCGACGATGTCACCCACATCATTCCCCGTCGCGCCAGAAACAGCGACACGTTTTTCTTCGCCGGACGTTTCCAGTTGCAGAGCGACGACTGGGGACTGGCCTTCAGCCGCAGCGGCTGGCCAAACCCGCTGGGGATCCTCCCGCGCTCGGAGATCCAGAACGTCAGCTACCGTCTGCGCCAGCAGCAGTTTGAACGTCTGAGCTTCGATCAACAGGATCCGCTGACCGGCAGCCAGCCGACGGTCCGGGTGCTGCTGCGCGAGGTCACGGCGTTTCGCCTGCGGTTTTACGCCGACGGGCGCTGGCAGGAAACCTGGGACCGCCCGCAGAGGCTGCCGCAGGGGCTGGAGATCACCCTGACGCTGGCGAACAGCGGGGAGATAACCCGCCTGTTTTTACTCACCCCGGGAGGCGGCCAGTGATAAATCGGCAACGCGGCGTCGCGCTCCTGATGGTGCTGTTCATCCTCGCCCTGATGATGATCCTCGCCAGCGCCATGACCGAGCGCACCGCGGTCATGTATCAGCATACCGCCGTGACCCTCGATAATTTGCAGGCCAGATGGTACGCCCTGGCGGCGGAAAACATGGCCGCCGCGCTGCTGCAACGCGATGCGCTGGACTCGCCCAGTCAAACGAATCTGGCGCAAACCTGGGCGCAGGAGGGGCGCCGTTTTACCCTCGACGATGGCGAAATCCGCGCCACGATCCGCGACGGGCACGCCTGCTTCAACCTCAATGCTATTGACCATCGCGCGGATGAGGCTGGCGACGGAACGCCCTACCCGACCGACGTCTTCGTTCGGCTGCTGGCGCTGCTCGGCGAGCCGCCGCTGCGCGCCAGCCAGATCGCCGCCGCCCTTGGCGACTGGACGGACAGCGACGGCCAGCCGCGGCTGAACGGGGCGGAGGACGAGGTCTATATGGCGCAAACCCCGGGCTATCTCGCCGCCAACCAGCCGATGCAGGATGTCAGCGAGTTGCGCCTGCTGGCCGGGATGGACGCCGCGCTCTATCAGCGCCTGCTCCCCTTCGTCTGCGTCCAGCCGGATGACGCGCTGCAGGTCAATGTCAACACCCTGCGCCCCTCCCAGGCCGCCCTGCTGGTGGCCCTCTTTCCCGGCGATCTGACGCTGCAGGAGGCGCAACAGCTGCTGCACAACCGCCCGCGAACCGGGTGGAGCAGCGTCGCCGCCTTTCTCGCGCAGCCGACGCTGCAGAAAACCGATACCACGCTTGCCCGTCCCTGGCTGACGGTGCACAGCGCACGCTTTATCGCCGCTTTTACCGTGGTGACTGGCAATCTCCGCTTTCAGCTGCACAGCGTCCTGCAACAATCGGGGCGCACGTTTACCGTCGTCCAGCGGCGATATGGACTCTCTATGGTGGTCGATGAACAAGATTAATGCTTCTCCCCAGGCCATGCTGATCGTGCGCCTCGCCGCCGCGCAGGCGCCGCTGCACTGGCAACTCTTCGCCCCCGGCGAGCCGCACCACGAGGCCAGCGGCCGGTGGCCGACTGACGACGCCAGCCCTTTCCCGGCGCTGGCTGAGCAGTACCCGGCCTGGGTGCTGATCCCGGCCAGCGACTGCGCGTTTCACTCGCTCACCCTACCGGCGGGCCTGCGTAAACCGCCGCTGCAGGTGGCCCCGTTTCTGCTGGAAGAGCAGCTGGCAGACGATGTGGAAGCCACCCATTTTGCTCTGCTCCACCGCCAGCAGGCCCAGTGCGAGATCGTCGCCGTACAGCGGCAAAAAATGCGCGACTGGCTGGCGCGCTGCGAATCGCTCTCCTTACAGCCCCTGGCGTTGACGCCCGACGTGCTGGCCCTGCCCTGGCAACCGCCGGCGTGGAGCGCGGTGCAGGTGGACGAGCAGTGGCTGATCCGCCACCAGCCGTGGGGCGGCATGGCGGCGGAAAACGTCTGGCTGACGGAGCTGCTGCAGAGCGAGGCGGAAGAGCACGTCATCGACAGCTATTCGCCGCCGCCCGCGGCGCCGGGCGTCTGGCGGGAGCAGCCTGCGCAGACATTGCTGACACTTGCCGCACGCCATCCGGCAGCGCAGAAACTCAGTCTGCTGCAGGGGGAGTTCGCCGTCCGGCTGCGGTCTGCGCAGGCGAGCTGGCGTCCGGCGCGGTATGCCGCGCTGGCTCTGGCGTTACTGGCAGGGGCAAACAGCGTGCTGGACCATCGCGATCTGGCGCGTCAGGCCGAGGCGGCGCAACAGGCCAGCCGGGCCTTCTATCACCGCTGGTTTCCGACGGAGAAAAAGGTGATTAACCCGCGACTGCAGATGCAGCAGCACCTGCAAACCCTCACCCGTCAGGCGCAGCATGCCCCCCTCGTCGACCGCCTCAGCGCCTTGCAAAACATCCTCAGCGAAACGCCGGGGATCCGTCTGCGAGCGCTGAGCTGGGATGCCGCGGGCAATCGTCTGCAGCTGGATATCGCCGCGGTCTCTTCCCGGGCGCTGGAGCAGTTTACCCAGCGGGCGCAGCCGCGGTTTCGCGTCCGGCCGGGCGACATGATCACGAAACCGGATAGCATTGAGGGACAACTGACGCTGGAGGAAAACGATGGCTAATCTGCTTATCTGGTGGCGGCAGCGCACGCCGTCGGAGCAGCGCCTGTTGCTTGGTCTGACAGGGCTGCTGGCGGCATGCGCCTTCTGGTATGGGCTGTGGCAGCCCTGGCGAGCCCGCGAGGCGCAGTGGCGGCAAACCCTGGTGAAAGAGCAGGCCAGCCTGCGCTGGATGACGGAGCAGGCTCCGCGCCTGCAGCAGCTCAGCCAGCAGCCCGCGCCGGCGGCAAAAGAGGCGCTCACCGCGCTGGTGATGCGCGAGGCGGCGAGCCACGGACTGACGGTCGTCCGCCTGCAGCCGCAGGGAAAACGTCTGCAGATCACCCTTCAGCCCTGCGCTTTCCAGGCGCTGATCGACTGGCTGGACGCTCCGGCGATGCGCGGCGTCAACGCGATCTCGCTGTCCGTGACCGGGCAGCCATCGCGGCCCGGCTGGGTCACGGTCAACCATCTGCTGCTGGAGCGCGACGATGAAGGCTAACTGGATCGCGGGCGGACTGCTGCTGGTCCTCTATCTGTTGTGGCTCACCGCCACCGCTCCGGCGCGCCTGCTGGCTCCCATGCTGCCGCCCGGCGTACAGGTGGGGCAATTTAGCGGCAGCGTCTGGCGCGGCGCGGCGCAACCGGTCTACTGGCATGGGGAACGGCTTGAACGACTGGCGTGGTCGCTGACCCTGGCGGGCTGGCAGGTCTCTCTCAGCGATCCCCGCGGCGTGATGGGTCAGGCCCGGCTGTGGGGCCTTCGCGATCTGCGCCTACAGGAGGGGCGGCTCACCGCCCCCGCCAGCCTGCTCAGCCGCTGGTTGATGTCGACTATGCCCGTCAAGGCCGCGGGGGAGGTCACCTTCAGCCTGACCGAAGGGCGGTTCAGCGACGGACGCTGCCGGCATATCATCGCCGGAGGCGCGCAGTGGCGGCAGGCCCGACTGCACTCTCCGGTCGGCAGCCTGGAGCTGGCCCAGGTTAATGGCACCTTCCGCTGTACGGAGGACGGCGCCGTGGCGCTGACTCTCCGTCAGGACTCTCATCAGCTGAGCCTCAGCGGCCAGGGGACTCTGTCGCCCGATGGCCGCTATCTGTTTCGCGGCACGCTACAGCCCCGGCAGGGGATGCCGCCGCTGCTGGCGCTGCTGGTCACGCGCCCGACAGCGAATAACGCCCCGGGCCCGACGCCGTGGCAGCTGCAGGGAAAATGGTTACCACAGGAGCAAAAATGACGACACTAGCCGCGTTATCGCTGCACTTTCCCTTTGTCTGGTATGGCTTTCTACTGCTGTTCGGCCTGGCGCTGGGCAGCTTTTACAATGTGGTGATCTATCGTCTGCCGCGCATGTTGACCCAGACCGCGGACGACGAGCGGATAACCCTCAGCACCCCGGGCTCTTCATGCCCGCAGTGCCGCCAGCCGATCGCCTGGCGGGACAATATCCCGCTGCTCAGTTTCCTCTGGCTGGGCCGTCGCGCCCGCTGCTGTCAGGCGCCCATCGCGTGGAGCTATCCGCTGACCGAGCTGGCCACCGGCCTGCTGTTTATCCTCGCCGGAGCTTTGCTGGCGCCGGGCCTGCCGCTGGCGGGCGGCCTGGTGCTGCTCTCGTTCCTGCTGATACTGGCGCGGATTGACGCCCGGACCCAGCTGCTGCCCGATCGCCTGACTCTGCCCCTGCTGTGGGCCGGGCTGCTGTTCAATCTTAACGAGGTGTACATTGCCCTGCCGGATGCGGTCGCCGGGGCGATGGCCGGTTATCTGGCGCTGTGGTCGGTCTACTGGCTGTTCCGCCTGCTGACCGGGAAAGAGGCGCTGGGCTATGGCGATTTTAAGCTGCTGGCGGCGCTGGGCGCCTGGTGCGGCTGGCAGGTTCTGCCGCAGGTGCTGTTGCTCGCTTCGGCCAGCGGGCTGGTGTGGACCCTACTGCAACGCCTGTGGACCCGGCAGTCGCTGCAGCAGCCGCTGGCCTTCGGCCCCTGGCTGGCGCTGGCCGGCGGGGGGATTTTTCTCTGGCAGCAGATGGTCTAGCGTTTGCGATCCGACTGGCCGGGCAGGATGCCGCCCGGCAGCGGCGGCTACGAGTATTTTTTGCTGCGGCGGGTCGGGGCGGCGTTGGCCGGATCGTCCGGCCAGACGTGCTTCGGATAGCGTCCCTTCATCTCTTTCTGCACCTCGCGGTAGCTCCCTTGCCAGAAGGCGCTCAGATCGCGGGTGATCTGCAGCGGACGCTGGGCAGGCGACAGCAGCTCCAGCACCAGCGGCACCCGCCCCTCGGCGATCACCGGCGTCGTGGCCTCGCCGAACATCTCCTGCATACGCACCGCCAGCGCTGGCGGGTTCTCCGCATGGTATCGGATCGCCAGGCGGCTGCCGGTCGGCACGGTATAGTGCGTCGGCAGCTCGCGATCCAGCTTCTGGCGCAGCGGCCATGGCAGCCAGTCCTGTAGCGCCTGACGCAGATCCAGCGCCTTCAGCGCCCGCAGGGAATGAACGCCGTTCATCTGCGGCAGCAGCCATGTCTCCAGCGAGGCCAGCAGCGAAGCGTCATCCACTGCGGGCCATGCCTCTTCCGGCAGCCACTGCGCCGCACAGTGCAGCCGCAGGCGCAGCTGCTCAGCCTCTGGCGTCCAGTTGAGCACCCCGAGGCCTTTCTCACGAATACCGTTGAGCATCGCCTGATGCAGCTCTGCCTCAGAGGGCTTCGCCAGCGGCTGGGTCTTGATCACCAACTGGCCGATCACCGTCCGCCGCCAGGCTTTCAGCGTCCCCTGCGCTTCATCCCACTCCACCGTGTCGGAACTTTTCGCCAGTTCAGGGCGGGCGGCGATCAGCTCGCCGATTTCCACTGGCAGAGCCAACAGCATGCGGGCATCCGGCGAAGCGCTGCCCTGCAGCAGCAGCGGAGCGATAAGCCATTCATGACGGCCCAGCGCGTCGTCGGCGTCCAGCATCGCGCCCATGCCGTTCGCCAGCTGGTAGCGCCCCTCCTGACCGCGGCGGCGGGCGATGCGATCGGCGAAGGCCGACGCCAGCAGCCCCGCCATTAGCCCGGCATCGGGCTGGCCGCCGCGGCGGGCCAGGCGTTTCATCAGCTGCTGCGCTCGCTGCTGCCAGTTGGCCTGCTGACGGGAAAAGACGGCCCCCAAATCCACCAGTCCGCCGCGCGGCGGCTCCTCGAGGATCGCCGCCAGCTTTGCCGCTGTCGCCGCCTCGTCATCGGTCTGCGCGGCGGCCAGCATCGCCGCCAGCCGCGGCTCGTTGCCAAGCGCTGCCATTTTGCGGCCAAACGCCGACAGCCGCTCGCCGTCCAGCGCCGACAGCGCCTCCAGCAGGCGACGCGCGGCGGCCAGATTGACCGCGGGCGGCTGATCCAGCCAGGCCAGCGCGGCCGGATCGTGGCAGCCCCACTGCAGCAGCTCCAGCAACAGCGCCGACAGATCGCTGTGCAGGATCTCCGGCTCGCTCTGCGCCGCCGCCCGTTCCGCCTGTTCTTTGCCGAGCAAATGCAGGCAGATCCCCGGGGAGAGACGACCGGCGCGTCCGGCACGCTGCGTCATCGATGCCTGGCTGATGCGCTGCGTCACCAGCCGGGTCAGGCCGGTGCGCGGGTCAAAGCGGGCGACCCGCTCCTGGGCGCTGTCGACCACCAGGCGGATCCCCTCGATGGTCAAACTGGTCTCGGCAATATTGGTGGCCAGCACCACTTTGCGCTTCCCGGCCGGCGCCGGGAGGATCGCTTTGCGCTGTTCGCTTAAGGGCAACGCGCCATACAGCGGGCAGAGAATGACATCCTCCGCCACGCGCTCCGTCAGCTGTTCCAGAACGCGCTGGATCTCGCCGACGCCGGGCAGAAACAGCAGCATCGATCCCTGTTCATGCCGCAGGAGCTCCGCCGCCGCTACCGCCACAGCCTCATCAAAACGCTGGTGCGCGGAGAGCGGGCTGAAGCGACGCTCCACCGGATAAGCGCGCCCCTCCGAGACCACCACCGGCGCCTCCGGCAGCAGACGCTGCAGGCGATCGTTATCGAGGGTCGCCGACATGATCAGCAGCTTGAGATCGTCACGTAACCCCTGCTGGACGTCGAGCAGCAGGGCCAGGGCCAGATCCGCCTGCAGGCTGCGCTCGTGAAACTCATCGAGGATCACCAGCCCCACGCCCGTCAGCTCCGGATCGCGCTGGATCATGCGCGTCAGGATCCCCTCCGTAACCACCTCCAGGCGGGTCTGCGGTCCGACGCAGGTTTCGGCGCGCATGCGGAAACCCACGGTCTCCCCCGGCTTTTCGCCAAGCAGTTCAGCCAGCCGCTGCGCGACATTACGCGCCGCCAGGCGCCTCGGCTCGAGCAGGATAATGCGTCCCGCGATGTTGCCCTCGGCGAGGATCTGCAGCGGCAGCCAGGTCGACTTCCCGGCGCCGGTCGGCGCGTTGAGCAAAACCTGCGGCGCATGCTGCAGGGCGGATAACAGTTCTGGAAGGACAGCGGCAACCGGCAATGAGGACACAAAAGGCTCCGGGGGTTAACATTCAGGGGTTCGCATTGTAGCATCCCCCTAATTCATTACCGAGTCTCTATCATGTCTGAGCCGAAAAGGCTGTTTTTTGCGCTTGAACTGCCGTCTGCCGTCCAGAAGCAGATTGTCCAGTGGCGGGCAACGCACTTCCCCGAAGATGCCGGCAGGCCCGTCGCGGCGGATAATCTTCATCTGACGCTGGCGTTTCTCGGCGAGGTGAGCGCGGAAAAACAGCGGGCGCTGGCCGCTCTCGCTGGCCGGCTGCGCCAGCCGGGCTTTACCCTGACGCTGGACGATGCCGGACAGTGGCTACGTTCGCGAGTGGTGTGGCTCGGAACCCGCCAGCCGCCGCGCGGCCTGCTGCAGCTCGCCAGCATGTTGCGCGCTCAGGCGGCGCGCAGCGGCTGCTATCAGAGCCCGCAGCCGTTTCACCCGCATATTACCCTGTGGCGCGATGCTCGCCAGGCGGTGCCGATCCCGGCCCCCGGCTTTCGCTGGACATTTCCGGTGAACGAGTTCGTGCTCTATGAGTCCAGCTTTAGCCGTGGGCGCACGCGCTACACGGCGCTGGAACGTTATCCGTTTGATAAGGAAAGTTGATGCAGTTTGATCCGCCGTTGCAGCCCGCCATTTTGCTTAAACGTTACAAACGATTTCTTGCTGACGTGGTCACCCCCGATGGCCGCGAGCTGACGCTCCACTGCCCGAATACCGGGGCGATGACCGGCTGCGCCGCCCCGGGCGACACCGTCTGGTATTCCACCTCAGACAATGCGAAGCGCAAATATGCCCACACCTGGGAATTAACTGAAACCCAGCAGGGCGCAGTTATTTGCGTCAATACGCTGCGCGCGAATTCTTTGGCGAAAGAGGCGATTTCCGCCGGAATAATTCCTGAACTTTCAGGCTATAACCAGCTGAAAAGCGAAGTGAAATATGGCGAAGAGAATAGCCGTATCGATATTATGTTACAGGCAGATGACCGACAAAACTGCTATATTGAAGTGAAATCGGTTACGTTGGCGGAGAAAGAATACGGTTATTTTCCCGATGCGGTGACCACGCGCGGTCAGAAGCATCTGCGGGAACTGATGGCCGTCGCGGCAAATGGCGACCGCGCGGTGATTTTATTTGCCGTCCTGCATTCGGCAATTGACCGTTTTTCTCCCGCGCATCATATTGATGCCAGATACGCACAGCTGTTAACAGAAGCCCAGGACAAGGGGGTGGAAATTCTCGCCTGGAAAGCGGAACTTTCTACGACGAGGATGACTCTGAATAAGCCGATCGCCGTGGTGTTAAACCCCGGTAAATAAGTGGCTAAATAGTGTTCGGGTCGCAAGCGCGAATACGCTTTTCTTCACAGGGTTGTCAAGTGTAACGTTTAGATAATTGCTATCCGGAAAAGCATCTGCTATTTATAGCGGCCTGATTTTCCCCCACATGGGGATCGATAGTGCGTGTTAAGGAGAAGCAACATGCAAGAAGGGCAAAACCGTAAAACATCGTCCCTGAGTATTCTCGCCATCGCTGGGGTGGAGCCGTACCAAGAGAAACCGGGCGAAGAGTATATGAACGAAGCCCAGCTGGCGCACTTCAAGCGTATTCTTGAAGCATGGCGTAATCAACTCAGGGATGAAGTGGATCGCACCGTATCGCACATGCAGGATGAAGCAGCTAACTTCCCGGACCCGGTAGACCGTGCCGCCCAGGAAGAAGAGTTCAGCCTGGAACTGCGTAACCGCGACCGCGAACGTAAACTGATCAAAAAGATCGAGAAAACGCTGAAAAAAGTTGAAGACGAAGACTTCGGCTACTGCGAATCCTGCGGCGTGGAGATCGGCATTCGCCGTCTGGAAGCGCGTCCGACAGCGGATCTGTGCATTGACTGCAAAACCCTGGCGGAAATTCGCGAAAAACAGATGGCGGGCTAATCCCCTGCTGCCTCACTCTCTGGCGGGAGTCTCTCCCGCCTGGTTCTGTTGTCCGTACCATGACTGACTCACGCTATATAGGGCGCTTCGCCCCCTCCCCCTCCGGCGAACTCCACTTCGGCTCTCTGATCGCCGCGCTCGGCAGCTACCTGCAAGCCCGCGCGAACCAGGGCATCTGGCGTGTTCGTATTGAAGATATCGACCCGCCGCGCGAAGTCCCCGGTGCCGCCGATACCATCCTGCGCCAGCTTGACCACTACGGTCTGCACTGGGATGGCGACGTGCTGTGGCAGTCGCAACGGCACGAAGCCTACCGCGAGGCGCTGACGTGGCTGGGCGAGCAAGGGCTGAGCTATTACTGCACTTGCACCCGCGCGCGGATCCACGCCGTGGGCGGGATCTACGACGGCCACTGCCGCGACCTCGGGCTGGGGGCGGAAAACGCCGCGCTGCGCCTGCGCCAAACCCGTCCGGTGCTGCAGTTTAGCGACCGTCTGCGCGGCACGCTCATCGCCAATGAGCCGCTGGCGCGTGAGGATTTTATTATCCACCGTCGCGACGGGCTGTTCGCCTACAACCTGGCGGTGGTGGTCGACGACCACTTTCAGGGGATCACCGAGATTGTCCGCGGCGCAGACCTGATTGAGCCGACTTTGCGGCAGATTTCGCTGTATCAGCATTTTGGCTGGCAGGCGCCGGATTACCTCCATCTGCCGCTGGCTCTCAATGGCGACGGCAATAAACTCTCTAAACAAAACCACGCGCCGGCGCTGCCGGAAGGCGATCCGCGCCCCGAAATCGTCCGGGCGCTCCGCTTTCTGAATCAGGCGATCCCCGAGGAGTGGCAGGCCCTGAGCATCGATGATTTACTCGCCCAGGCCGTCGCCAACTGGCAGCCGGCGAAAATCGAGCATTCTCAAATGGCTCCCGCTGAGCTATGATTAGCCGCTATTTTTACACTGTACAGTTGATCTGAAGTCCGTCTGACACTACGAGGTGCACCATTTTTACCCGAGTCGCTAATTTTTGCCGTAAGGTGCTAAGCCGTGAGGAGCGCGAGGCAGAAGCCGCCGTCGAACCAACGCCTATGACGGTGATCCCGCGTGAGCAGCATGCTATTTCCCGCAAAGATATCAGTGAAAACGCCCTCAAGGTCATGTACCGCCTCAACAAGGCGGGCTACGAATCCTGGCTGGTCGGCGGCGGCGTCCGCGACCTGCTGCTTGGCAAAAAGCCAAAAGATTTTGACGTTACCACCAACGCCACGCCGGATCAGGTACGCAAGCTGTTCCGCAACTGCCGTCTGGTTGGGCGACGTTTCCGCCTGGCGCATGTGATGTTCGGGCCGGAAATCATTGAGGTCGCCACCTTCCGTGGCCATCACGAAGGGCATACCACCGATCGCGTCACCTCCCAGCGGGGCCAGAACGGCATGCTGCTGCGCGACAACATCTTCGGCTCGATCGAGGAGGATGCCCAGCGTCGCGACTTCACTATCAACAGCCTCTATTACAGCGTGGCGGACTTTACCGTTCGCGACTACGTCGGCGGCATGAAGGATCTGCAGGACGGCGTGATCCGTCTGATCGGCAATCCGGAAACCCGCTATCGCGAGGATCCAGTGCGCATGCTGCGCGCGGTGCGCTTTGCTGCCAAGCTCAATATGACCATCAGCCCGGAAACGGCTGAACCGCTGCCGCGCCTGGCCGCCCTGCTCCACGATGTGCCTCCGGCGCGTCTGTTCGAAGAAGTGCTCAAGCTGCTGCAGGCCGGGTATGGCTACCAGACCTACATGCTGCTGCGGGAATACAGCCTGTTCCAGCCGCTGTTCCCGACCATCACCCGCTACTTTACCGAGCGCGGCGACAGCCCGATGGAGCGGATCATCAGCCAGGTGCTGAAGAATACCGATACCCGCATTCATAACGATATGCGCGTCAATCCGGCCTTCCTCTTCGCGGTGATGTTCTGGTATCCGCTGCTGGAGACGGCGCAAAAAATCGCTCAGGAGAGCGGCCTGGCGTACTACGACGCCTTCGCCCTGGCGATGAACGATGTGCTGGACGAAGCCTGCCGTACGCTGGCGATCCCTAAGCGCATCACCACCCTTATTCGTGATATCTGGCAGCTGCAGCTGCGCATGTCCCGTCGCCAGGGCAAACGCGCCTGGAAGCTGATGGAGCATCCGAAATTCCGCGCCGCCTATGACCTGCTGGAGCTACGCGCCGGCGCCGAGAACAACCACGAACTGCAGCGCCTGACCAAATGGTGGGGCGAATTCCAGGTCGCCGCGCCGCCGGCGCAAAAAGATATGCTCAACGACCTCGGGGACGATCCGGCGCCGCGCCGTCGTCACCGTCGTCCGCGCAAGCGCGCGCCGCGCCAGGGTAGCGCATGACTCTGGTCTATATCGCTCTTGGCAGCAACCTTGCTTCTCCACTGGAGCAGGTGCAGGCGGCTATCCGCGCCCTGGGCGAAATTCCGCACAGCCGCGTGGTCGCCGTCTCTTCGTTCTACCGCACGCCGCCGCTGGGCCCGCAGGATCAGCCGGACTATCTCAACGCCGCCGTTGCGCTGGAAACCGCCCTGCCCCCCGAGACGCTGCTCGATCATACTCAGCGCATCGAACTGCAGCAGGGGCGAGTGCGCAAAGCCGAACGCTGGGGGCCGCGCACGCTGGACCTCGATATCATGCTGTTTGGCGATGCTGTCATTAACAGCGAGCGCCTGACCGTTCCGCACTACGATATGAAAAACCGCGGCTTTATGCTCTGGCCGCTGTTCGAGATCGCCCCGGACCTTCACTTTCCTGACGGCCTGGCGCTGCGCGCCGTACTGGATAATCTCGGCGCGGCAAAGCCCGCTAGCTGGTAATCCCCTCTCCCTTTTTTAGCATTTGCGGCGATCGTCGTAATCGGTTGCCCAAAATCATTGCCCCTCTGAATGCTGCTGTTAGAATGCCGGTTAATATGACTTTCATCATCAGGAAATGTTATGAAACCGACCACCATTGCCCTGCTGCAGAAATGCAAACAGGAAAAGAAGCGCTTTGCCACCATTACCGCCTACGATCACAGCTTCGCGAAGCTGTTCGCCGATGAAGGCATAAATGTGCTGCTGGTAGGCGACTCGCTGGGAATGACGGTGCAGGGTCACGACTCCACCCTGCCGGTTACCGTGGAAGATATCGCCTATCACACCCGCGCCGTCCGCCGCGGCGCGCCAAACAGCCTGCTGCTTGCCGACCTGCCGTTCATGGCCTATGCCACCCCCGAGCAGACCTTTGCAAATGCCGCCATCGTGATGCGCGCTGGCGCCAATATGGTCAAACTCGAGGGCGGCGCCTGGCTGGCCGACACCGTGAGGATGCTGGCGGAGCGCGCGGTGCCGGTTTGCGGCCATCTTGGCCTGACGCCGCAGTCGGTGAACGTATTCGGTGGGTATAAAGTGCAGGGTCGCGGCGATGCGGCGCAGACCCTGTTTGAAGACGCGTTAGCGCTGGAGGCGGCGGGTGCGCAGCTGTTGGTCCTGGAGTGCGTGCCGGTTGAACTGGCGAAGCGCATCACCGACGCTCTGACCATTCCAGTGATCGGCATCGGCGCGGGCAACGTCACCGACGGGCAAATCCTCGTGATGCATGACGCTTTCGGCATTACTGGCGGCCACATTCCTAAATTTGCCAAGAATTTCCTTGCCGAAGCGGGCGACATCCGCGCCGCGGTGCGGCAGTATATTGCCGAAGTCGAATCCGGAGTCTATCCGGGCGAAGAACACAGTTTCCATTAAGGAGTCTTGTTGTGCTGATTATTGAATCCGTACTGCTGCTGCGGCAGCATATCCGCCGTCTGCGTCAGGAAGGTAAGCGTATCGCGTTGGTCCCGACGATGGGCAACCTGCATGATGGTCATATGAAGCTGGTTGATGAAGCCAAAGCCAGTGCGGACGTGGTGGTGGTCAGTATTTTCGTCAATCCGATGCAGTTTGACCGCGTCGACGACCTGGCGCGCTACCCGCGCACCTTACAGGATGATTGCGAAAAGCTGAACAAACGTCATGTCGACTTTGTCTTCGCGCCGACGCCGGCGGAAGTGTACCCCCAGGGTACTGAAGGCCAGACCTACGTCGACGTTCCGGGATTATCCACCATGCTCGAAGGCGCCAGCCGCCCGGGCCATTTCCGCGGCGTGTCGACCATCGTCAGTAAGCTGTTCAACCTTGTTCAACCAGACGTCGCCTGCTTCGGCGAGAAAGACTTCCAGCAGTTGGCGCTGATCCGCAAGATGGTCGCCGACATGGGCTACGACATTGAGATCATCGGCGTGCCGATCGTCCGCGCGAAAGATGGCCTGGCGCTGAGTTCGCGTAACGGCTACCTGACCGCCGACCAGCGCAAAATCGCGCCTGGTCTGTATAAAGTGCTGAGCGCGGTGGCGGAAAAGCTGGCCGCCGGCGATCGCCAGCTCGATGAGATCATCGCTATCGCTGAACAGGAGCTGAATGAGAAAGGCTTCCGCGCCGACGACATTCAGATCCGCGATGCCGACACCCTGCTTGAGCTGACCGATGCCAGCCAGCGCGCGGTGATCCTGATGGCCGCCTGGCTGGGGCAGGCTCGCCTGATCGACAACCGGATCGTCACGCTCGCTCAGTAGACAGCGGGTAAAAATCGGGCAATACTGCCCGGGCTTTTCTCAGGGCGGGCGCCGTGTCCGCTCTGCTACATTAAGGTTGAAGGGTAGAAGTTATGATGCGTAATATGCTGCAGGGCAAGCTCCACCGCGTAAAAGTCACGCAGGCGGACCTGCACTATGAAGGTTCTTGCGCCATTGACCAGGACTTCCTGGATGCGGCCGGTATTCTGGAGAATGAAACTATTCACCTCTGGAACGTCACCAACGGCAACCGTTTCTCCACCTACGCCATTGCCGCCGAGCGGGGCTCCCGGATCATCTCCGTTAACGGCGCCGCCGCGCACTGCGCCAGCGTCGGCGATATTTTGATCATCGCCAGCTTCGTTACCATGTCGGACGAAGAGGCGCGCAGCTGGCAGCCTAACATCGCCTACTTCGAAGGCGACAACGAAATGAAGCGCCAGGCGAAAGCTATTCCGGTACAGGTCGCCTGATGGCCGCGACGCTGCGCTCAGGCGCAGCGTCGGTTTTACCCCTGCGGCTGGTTACTGATCAGCCGCGACATCGTCTCCAGCGAATCCGTGCGTAAGATATATAACCGCTTTAACAGAAACGGATTGTCCCCCGGCTTCACCTTCCCACGCACCGTCGTTACCGCCATATGAAACCCGGCGTCATTCGCCGCCTGCACCGCCGTAGCGTTATAGCCGCCGAAGGGATAGGAAAGGTAGAGAACGTGCGGATTAAACTGGCTCAGCGCCCGGCGCGAGCGGGCGAAATCAAACAGAATATTATGGTAATTGCGACTGAATAAAATCGGCCGCCGGCCGGCGTCAACCCGATGCAGGAAGTGAGTATGCGACTGAATATCAAAGACGTCCTGGATCTGGCGTAGCTCGGAAATGCTCATAAACTGCAGGGATTTCGGATCCCACTTCTGCGGATGGCGCTTAATACGCGAGGAGATAATAAACGCGGTGGCATGGAAACCGTACTGTTTCAGCACCGGATAGGCGTAGCGGTTCACCGATTTCAAGCCATCATCGAAAGTGATCGCCACCGCCCGCGCCGGGAGATTGATTTTATTACGCACATAGCCTTCCAGCTGATACAGGGTCAGCGTGGTATAGCCCTGATCGCGCAGCCAGGTCATCTGATTCGTGAAGGCGCGAACCGAGGTGGTGGTCGACGTATGACGAAAACGAGTGTTCTCTTCATCGCGCAGAATATGGTGATAGGTCAGCACGGGAATACCGTGATCCTCCTGCGCGTCCAGACTACTGACCCACGCCAGCCGGTCGCCAATGCGGATCTGAAACCAGGTCTGATTGAGCCGGTCCTTCAGCTTGCTGAGGATCGGATAGCGCAGATTGTTGGCCAGCGTGCCGAACGGCGCGCTGCTTACCGAGGGAGCGTCATAGAGCGGTGTATCTTTCCAGGTGAGTAAATTTTGGTTACTCAGCGGTTTATTAAGATCCCCCAAACGGTCCTCCACCCGCTGCTTGCCCTGCACCGGCTCGAGATGCCCTTTATCAATAAACCCGGTGCCAAAGCCGAAACGAAACTCATAGTAGTCAGCCGCCGTCGGGACGACTGCGAGGATCTGCCCGGCACGAACATTGCCGACGCTGACCACATGGTTTCCCACCTGCGCCCAGATGACCGCGTCTTCGGTGGTTTGCATATAGCGCACAGCCTTGCCCTGCTGGCTAAGCAGGCTGGCGGAGGCGCTGAGTGAGGTCAGGAAAAGAAGCAGGGTCAAAAATCGGGCAAGCATACGCATCAAACCGTTATACCATCAACGGCGGTTATTGTAACAAAAGCGGTATCTGTCCCGCTGCTTAATTTCCCCAGGCATCATGGCGCAACCGGAACGGGGGGTTCTTCTGCTGCTGATGCCACAGGCTGCTCACCATCGGCCCGCCCGCGCTGACGATCGCCTGGCGAAACGCCACGCTGCTTAACGTGCCTCGCAGGAGATACATTCGCTCAAGGAGTGGATAGCTGACGCCGGAGATCACTTCGCAGTGGGTATGTTTGTGACTCATCAGCGCCGCGGCCCGATAAGGCGCCGCACCGGTTTTGTCAGTGAGAAAAATGACCCCGTCCCCGGAGTCGGTGGCATGCAGCGCATCGCACATCATCCGGCTCAACATATTGCTGCTGAGATTGCGCCAGTAATTGACCGCCCGGCACTGGGCCAGCGGACCAAACTTTTGTTCAAGACGATCCAGCATCTCCTGAGCCAGCTCATCGTGACAGGTAATGACCCATCCGAGCATGCTTCCCTCCTTAGCCAGCGAATAATGTAGCAAGGTGAAGATGACGTATCGGTGATGGGAGTCAAAGATAAGCGGTTAGCGCTTCGCATATTTACTTCAGGAAGCGCTAACTATGATGAGTATCAGCTACGCAGGCCGCGACCGCGCTGAATTAACGACCAGCACAGCAGATAGAAGGCGACAATGAACACCACCAGCACGGCGAAGGTGGTCGCCAGCGGGACGTCGTTGATACCGAGGAAGCCGAAGCGAAAACCGCTGATCATGTAGACGATGGGGTTCAGATGCGACAGCCCCTGCCAGAACGGCGGCAGCAGGGTCAGCGAGTAGAACACCCCGCCGAGATAGGTCAGCGGCGTCAGCACAAAGGTCGGGATCAGGCTAATGTCATCGAAGGTCTTGGCAAACACCGCGTTCAGCAGCCCGGCCAGCGAGAACAGCACCGCGGTGAGGAGCAGCGTCAGGGCGACAAACAGCCAGGAGTGAACCTGGAACGGCACAAAGAATAGCGACACCGCGGTCACCAGGATACCTACGCACAGTCCTCGCGCTACCCCGCCGCCCACGTAGCCGGCGATAATCACATGCGTCGGCACTGGCGCCACCAGCAGCTCTTCAATATTGCGCTGAAACTTGGCGCTGAAGAAGGATGAGGCGACGTTGGCGTAAGCGTTAGTGATCACCGCCATCATGATCAGGCCTGGGACGATAAACTGCATATAGGTAAAACCATGCATCTCACCAATGCGCGAGCCGATCAGGTTGCCAAAGATCACGAAATACAGGGTCATGGTGATCACCGGCGGCACCAGCGTCTGTACCCAGATGCGCATAAAACGGTGGATCTCTTTGGTCCAGATGCTTTTCAGCGCGACCCAATAAAGCTGCATCATGCTGATTCTCCTTTTCGCTCATGCACCAGCGTGACAAACAGCTCTTCCAGACGGTTGGCTTTGTTACGCATACTCAGTACCTGCACCCCCTGGGCGCTCAGCTGCGCGAAGACGCTGTTAATTCCCTGCTCACGCAGAACCTCCACTTCCAGCGTCGAGGTATCGACCAGCTGGTACTGGTAGCCTTCGAGCTTCGGCACCGGGCTTTTTGGCGCGAGGTCAAGAATAAAGGTCTCTGACTTCAGCTTCGACAGCAGCGCTTTCATCGAGGTGTTTTCCACCAGCTCGCCGTGCTGGATGATGCCGATGTTGCGACATAGCATTTCGGCCTCTTCGAGATAGTGGGTGGTCAGGATAATGGTGGTTCCGCGATCGTTGAGATCCTTGAGAAAGCCCCACATCGAGCGACGCAGTTCAATATCGACGCCGGCGGTCGGTTCGTCGAGGATCAGCAGCTTCGGCTCATGCATCAACGCGCGGGCGATCATCAGGCGACGCTTCATCCCGCCGGAGAGCATCCTCGCGCGTTCGTTGCGTTTTTCCCACAGGTCGAGCTGTTTTAAATACTTTTCACTGCGGGAAAGGGCTTCTTTACGCTCAACGCCGTAGTAGCCCGCCTGGTTAACGACGATCTGCTGCACGGTTTCGAACGGGTTGAAGTTAAACTCCTGCGGCACCAGGCCAAGCTGGCGCTTGGCATTGACGACGTCTTTCTCCAGATCGTAGCCAAAGACATTGACCTGACCAGAGGTTTTGTTCACCAGCGAGCTGATGATGCCGATGGTCGTGGATTTTCCGGCCCCGTTCGGGCCCAGCAGGGCATAAAAATCCCCCGCTTCGACCTGCAGGTCGATCCCCCGCAGCGCCTGAACCCCGCCGGGATAGGTTTTTTTGAGCTGTTTTAATTCCAGAGCAATGGTCATTAAATATCTCTTCTCGTGTCGTGACACGTCATTAACCCGCCTGACTCACGTTTGCGCTGGACCGGCGCTGACGCCGCCAACGCATCTGCAGCCTGAAGTATCACGGGTTAAGATGGTTTTAAAAAAGGTGAGCTTACCCTATATTAGCGCAACGCACTTACTTGGTTACAGGCCGATAACGTCCATGAATGATATAGATACACTCATCAGCAACAATGCACTATGGTCAAAAATGCTGGTGGAAGAGGACCCCGGCTTTTTTGAGAAACTGTCGCAGACGCAGAAACCGCGCTTCCTGTGGATTGGCTGTTCGGACAGCCGCGTTCCCGCTGAGCGACTCACCGGCCTGGAGCCTGGCGAACTGTTCGTGCATCGTAACGTAGCGAACCTGGTGATCCACACCGATCTCAATTGTCTGTCGGTGGTGCAGTATGCCGTCGATGTCCTGGAAGTCGAGCACATTATTATCTGCGGCCACTACGGCTGCGGCGGCGTGCAGGCGGCGGTGGAGAACCCGGAGCTGGGGCTTATCGACAACTGGCTGCTGCATATCCGCGATATCTGGTTTAAGCACAGCTCGCTGCTCGGTGAAATGCCAGAGGAGCGCCGTCTGGATACCCTTTGTGAACTGAACGTGATGGAACAGGTGTACAATCTGGGACATTCGACGATTATGCAATCCGCGTGGAAGCGCGGACAGAAGGTGACCATCCACGGCTGGGCTTACGGGATTCACGACGGACTGCTGCGCGATCTGGATGTCACCGCTGTGAGCAGGGAAACCCTCGAACAGCGCTATCGCCACGGGATCTCCAACCTCAAGATCAAGCACATCAACCACAGATAGCCTTCAGACTTCGCCACCCTGGAGAGCGCGGCGCGCGCTGTCCAGAGTGGGATATCCCCTTACTCGTCCAGCAGGGTGACTTTGCCGATATACGGCAGATGGCGGTAGCGCTGAGCATAGTCGATACCGTAGCCCACCACGAACTCATCCGGAATCGCGAAACCGACGTATTCAACCGGGACGTTCACTTCGCGGCGGCTGGGTTTATCAAGTAGCGTACAAATGGCCAGCGATTTCGGCTCGCGCAGGCTGAGGATTTCGCGAACTTTAGACAGGGTATTGCCGGAGTCGATGATGTCTTCCACGATCAGAACGTCTTTACCACGGATGTCTTCATCCAGATCTTTAAGGATTTTCACATCACGAGTGGTGGACATGCCGCTGCCGTAGCTGGAGGCGGTCATAAAATCGACTTCATGCGGCACCTGCACTTCACGGCACAGGTCGGCCATGAACATAAACGAGCCGCGCAGCAGCCCCACCAGCACCATTTCGCTGCCGCTGTTCTGATAATGTTCGTTGATTTGACGACCCAGTTCCGCGATACGCGCTTTGATCTCGGATTCCGGGATCATCACTTCTACAATATGTTTCATAAACTATATATCTCACTGATTTAAATCAGTTAAATTCAATCTCAAGCCATGCAATCTAGTAAGCATTGATACACCGATTGATATACGGCCTATCGCACAAACTCGAAATGATGCGAAAGCATGAGTACCGAAGAAAGGCGGCGAGTATACATTATTAGGAAGAAGAAGAAAAAAAGCATCAGAGCTCCTCTGATGCTTTCTAGATACTACTGCAACTCAGTATTCCGGGAGATTCTCAAGGTTGTCCTTAGCGGTTCCATTGGGCCTTGTAGTGATGTAGTTAGTCCCGTTTACGGGGTCTTTTATCACTTTCTGTCCCTTGCTCCATTTACCATTATCGTCTTTGAAGATGGTGTAAAACGTATAACCACTATCGATCTTATTTACTACCCATTGTCGCGTTTCTGATGTCCCCCCTCCAACAGAGTCCCCCTTATCAACGTGTACATACACGTGGGTAATGTGAGTGTGGGAATCATTGTACCGGACCTTAGAAATAAGGTAGTCAGCCCATTTATCAGTCATATATCACCAGAAGTTTGAACAGGAAAACCCTGCAATACATTTATAAACAACAAAACAGACTTTTCCCATTGCACGCATAAGATAGATTGACTTTGCGCAAAAATTTCTTAAGTACGGATACCTGTCAATGTATGACAGCGCTATACCACATTAAGGAATCTCCCACCATGAGACTGACCAACCGCAAACAAGAAATATTGAGCTACTTCGAACCTGATAAACGCGACTGGGTGACGGATGAGATCGGCGCACCTCCACTTGATGTATCCGGCGTGGCATACCTGCTGCATGGAACTGGTATTAACAATAACCAGCACTGGCTCGAATCTACCAGGCGCACACTGGAAGCAATGGTGAAAGACGGGTTGCTTGAGAGATACCGTAGCCGGGAGGCAAGGAGCATCGTTCTGGGCGGCGTGATGACCGCTACCGCTACAGTTGTCCGTTATGGTCTTGTGGACAACGTCTCAGTGGTTCGCAATGCGGAAGTCCCAGATGATTCAGTATCAGGAAATATGTATACTACTGTACTAATTACTCCCCTCAATTTTTTCATTTATTTTTAGTCCTTCCGAAAAGTCTCCTAAGATAATTTTTTGAAAAAAACTTCAAGCTAAACCTTTCCCCTAATAAATTTGTCCAATAATCTCTAGCAGGACTATAATTGGTTGGACTTTCACTATCTTTCGTTACATAATTTAATTTATCAAGCATCAACTTCTGACTAAATGACATATTTTGGTTGAGACTTTCGACCTTCATCATAAATTCTGCTGCTTTATCATATACTTTATAATATGAATCCCCTAAATAATCTTTTTTATAATAATCCGTAATATCTATCCAGTCAGGCGCTTCCAGAACATACTTATAAATATCAACAGGAAGCGTGTTTTGAGGAGAATGGTTAGATATTTTTATGCCAACTAAACGGAAAGCACGAACAGCAAGCTCTGAGCAAAAAGATGAATGCCATGGGCTTTTAATAAAAAAAGCATAGTTGTAACCCTGAGAAGTATGATAAAGCAGTGAATTTCTCAAATCAATAAGAAGTGGCTCATTTTCTTGAATTGATTTGTTTCTGAAAACAGAAAAGTCATATTTTGTATTATTAAGCAATCCATGGATAATATCTTGTTTAACACCGACAATTGGTGATGAGTGAATCGCATTATATTGATCTAAAGATATTGCAACATGAGAGTATTTCGACACTCTAAATCTAAAAATAGACTGTAAAAAAGTGCTGAGGCTTTTCTTATGAGGCGAAATAAAAATCAGATCACCTATACACCCACATAAATACACACACATACATCCCCCAACAAACTGTGCATCGAATCATTAATACTGCTTCATCTGATTCAACAAAAATATCATTCTCTAGATAGGAAAGCTAGAGTAATTCCACCTTATCATTTTTTAAATTGTAGATGACAAAGATATGGAAACCGCAATATCATATATTCCAAATGAAAGTTATAATTGTTCCAGAACAATGTTCTCCAGTTCATCTGCGTGGCGAATCGGGATTTTCCACTGGAAGGTTGAAGTGGTCATCCAGTGGGCCTGTCGTTCTTTCGTGGAGAACGTGCCGGACACCCGGCAGCGTAACTCCAGCATTTCGGCGGTGTTCAGATCATGTCCCCGCAGGCGTGCCAGTTCTTCAATCACTACCTCGATCTTTTTCTGTTTTAACATAGTGATATCCTACAGTCCTACAGCCCTACAGCCCTACAGCCCTACAGCCTCACCGACTATATCCTGATTATCGATGTAAAAAGCCAGCCCCGAAGGGCTGGAATAACAGGAGCCCGCTGGCACACTTTGCTTTAGTCGGTATCGTCGGCCAGGGCATACAGCAACGAAGGTATAACCCTCCGCATGGCTGTTTCTTCGGTTTCATCACTCATGAGAGTCAGAGTGTAATCCCGGCACTCGTAGATCACATCATATGCAGACAGACCAAACGCACCGCCCGCGATGATCTGCCCGATTTCATCATCTGGCGTTTCAACAATCGACAGCCGGTAGCCGCCAAACGTTACGGGCGGGTTATAGGGGCCTTCGCTTACAAACAGCTCTACGGCCTTTGCAGCAACCTGGGCTCGTTCGTCCGGATCCATTCCGGCCACCTTTTCGGCACCCGATGCCATAATGCGCTTAATCTCTGCAACGCTCATCTCTACCAGGGCGTTACTCACAACAGTACGGCCACCGGATGCCACTACTTTGCTTTTCGCGTTCTGAGCGCGCGGATCATGGCTGTCCCGGTAACGGGCCAGATAAGCGTCGCAAGCCTCCTGGTCAATCTTCCCGTCAACCCGCGCAGGGAATCCCTGCTTACTTTCCCAGTTGTAAAATGACCGGCGACTCATGCCGCTGTGCTCGGCGTACTGACTTACTGACATTAACATAACAACCTACCTCGCTGACGGAGTGTGAACCCTTCACACCGACTGTGCACACAAAGTGTGAAGGGTTCACACTTTTTAGACTGAATGTGTAAATCAAACTGTGAATCAAAAATTACCGAAACTTCCCGCAATCCCTTGCCACCACTCACGATTAACAAACCCATAACAAAAAGTGACAAGTGTGAAAGTGTGAATCAAATTGAAAACTTGTAGCTAGGAAAACACTGCGGCGCGCAATGCCCGTGCCTTACAAAAGCCTCAGGAAGGACCCATTTTTTTCTGAGGGCCATTCCATAGTTATCACTTAATGAACTTCCGGCATCACAGGCCATTCAATATCTGGGGCATCATCAGGGTTAACACGACTGAGCAGAACGGAGTATTTTTCCCAGTGTTCCAGTCGCGTTTTTTCATCCAAGGTGGCCATTCCGTATTTCACAGCACGCGCTAAAGGGACGATAACGTCCTCAGCCTTTGTACGTTGCCGCTCTTTTTCAGCCCCAGCCAGCCTGGATAACTGTGCTTTGGTCTGTGGAGGTACATCGACCCACGAGGGCAAGCCATCAGCCCCTACCCCCCTTTGCTTACCTTCTGGTGGAACCCTGGTGAACTCGTGAAAAACGTTATCACTGACTGCTATAAGGTCCGCTGGTAGAGAATTGTTATCCCGATAAGCTGGTAATAATTCATCAGGGTAAAAACACGCCGTTGACGCACTAAAATGATACATGACTATTCCCCTATAGCTAACCATCCAAAATTATCTGCATTACCCGAACTGCCGCTGATCCAGCCATATGCACCGAAACCGGAATTGGAATCATTGGTTACGGACACGTAACGATTTCCATCTGCGTACTTCGTAGCAACAATAGCAATAGCCCGCTTAGGAAAAGGTATCGGATACTGAACATTACCTGATGGTGAATTAATAGTGGCAGTTCCCATTTGAACAATAATATTTTTCTTTTCACCTGATGGTGTTCGGGTAGGAATAATACAGTAACCCTGTGAAGTAAGGGCACCTACGATGGGTTCAGATAGAAGGGCGGTGATCCTCAACTCATCAATGACTTCGTTTAACTGACCATCATTTTCAGGCTCAAGCTGGCGGCCAGAACCCTCTACCACGCCCACCATCTCACGCTGCCAGGTATTAAAAATATCGGCAACAAGAATTGTTGGTGATACCCCATTAGCAACATTACCTTGTGTAAATTCCCCATTACTATCAGCAGTATCAGTGACTGAACTTATCTTACGCATTATGCATATCCTTTAATTGATATCTTCGCTATATAGAAAGCGTATCTGCCATACTCACCGGCTCGATATACTTCTCAAGCGCTAACAGAGCGGCGTTAAAACCAGCACGATAGCCGTTTGTGTCACCGTTAATCATGCTGTGTTGAAATGCCGCCATGTTCTGGTCTTCGGCATCAAGGAACTCCCAGCCAGGATAAACTTTCTCCATAGCCCGCCGGGTAAAACGACTGAGCTGGCGAGCGCTGCCTTTTAGTCTGGCAATAGCCTTCTGATGTGGGATCCCTTCCGCGATAAGATGAAATGCCTGTATCGGATTTTGTTTTGCCGCTTTGCTCACCGCTATCAGATGCGCATCAGAATGGGGGCATTCAGGGAGTTCCTCTTCTTCAAGCGATTGCTGAAGCTGGTGCATACGCTGCATACGGCGCCCGGAAAAGCCATATGCATGCGCATCAGGTTGCTGCTTGTTGAGGTGCTGAAAGTTCATAACGCTCATCTCCGCAGCTCTCAGAGAGGAACCTGTGATTTAAGGCGTTCGGCTTCGCCTGCTGGCCCTTCAATCTTGCCATTCACGCGACGGGTATCTCCCGGCAGGCTCACACCAGATGCCCGGATACGATCGTTACGGCGTGCAGCAGCCTGCGCGACCTCTTCCCGGTACTCTTCGTCAGCCTTACGGCGAGCATTCACATTCTGAGGTGACATAGGGTCATAGTCGTTTTGTATCTTAGATGCCTTGTTGGCTAATGCTTTAATCTCGTCGTCTGTCAGAGGCTCTTCCATCTTCTTCAGCGCCTTCAGAGCGCTACTCTGGGCAGCAGAGTAACCATTTGCATCACGGTTCTGCGTTGAAAACGTTAGCGCCGAGCGAGCTTTCTCTTCGTCATCCTGAAATTCCCAGGTAGGGTCATTCTCTTCCATAAACTTTTGGGTAAACACAGAAAGCGCCATCGGCGACGATGCCAGTTGCAGCTTTATTTTCTTCGAAGAAAGTTCCGTTTCCTTCAGCAAACGAACCGCCAGAACCGGGTTATTTTTTGCCTCCGGGGAAACCGCGACATTGTGGCCGCGACTGTGCTGCTTAGGTCTGGCGATCCGGGCGTCGTCACTGTCCAGTTTCAGTGGCACATTCCCGTTATCAGACTCGCCTTTCGTTTTGGTTTTTCCTGACAGATGCGAGAAATCAAACATGGATGGGTTTTCCTCAGATAGTTGGGGCTGTTTTTTCTTATCTTTCGTACCGAACGCTCTTAGCGCCCATGCGGGTAACGTCATTAACGGCATGGCATGCTTTCCTCTGGTTGGCGATTATCCAGCGGAGCCACATGAGTTTTTTCTTCTGCTTTCTGAACAGGCGCTCTCTCTTCGCCGCGGCAAACCATTCCGGTAACACCCAGCTTGTTTTGCTCCTGCACTCCTGGAACGGCATTACTTTTTATTTGTTTCATGTCTACTAATCCCCTGACGTAAAAGGTGACGCGCCAGCTCCTGAATACTCGGGGCTGCGCCTACGGTAGAACGTCGGCATTCATCCTCACGGAGGCGCTGTAAACCTTCGAGAATCGGCTGATCAACAAGAATCGGCTTTTTGTTCGTGACTGCCATTTCCTGACCTCCTGACACTGGTTAAACATACAGACTTCTTCTGCATGCGCTTAACTTATGATCAATAAATTGAATCGTCAAGATAAATTATTTTAATCAAAAGGATTGCGGACTACATGAGGGGGTGCTGATTGTGTTACAAAATGGAGGGGAAAAATTAAGCAGCCTTCAGGACTGAGGAAGAGATTTGCGGATATGATGGCGAGCTGGGCCATTGTCCTTGCCAGATGGACCATAAATCTGCCCTTATAGGCAGAACACATCATTCCTGCCACACATAGCCAGAACACGTCACTTCTACCTATAAATAAGATATAGGCATGACGGGGATACTAGCGGGCACAGTGGGTGCAGACCTAGACTTGATAAAAAATTTGTCTTATAAATCTACTGTCAAATCTAAGGGAGTCAGAGAATGATCCAGCCGAGAGTATTTATATCCTATAGTTGGTCCAGTAAAACTCATCAGCAACATATCAAGGATATAGCTGAAAGATTGGCGGCAGATGGGGTTGAAACTGTTATAGATATCTATGATTTGAAAGAGGGGGATGATAAAAATTATTATATGGAACGTATGATTCAGGATAAAACTGTTACGCACGTTTTAGTTATTTGTGATAAGAAATATTCTGAAAAGGCCGACCTTAGAAAAGATGGTGTCGGTGTGGAGTCCATGATAATTTCGCAGGAAATATATTCATCAGTTTCACAATCAAAGTTTATACCGTTGATATTTGAGTATAGAGAAAATGGTGAGCCTTATACGCCGATATTTCTGAATTCTAGGATTTATATTGATTTCTCAACCCCTGAAAAAGAAAATGATAACTGGGAACGATTAATTAGGCTGCTTTATGGAAAACCTGAGTTTACGAAACCGCCATTGGGTAAGCCGCCAGTTTATTTGCAGCAAGATTCATCAACTCCCACATATGAGATTCATGCAAAATTTCAGACATTGAAATCAGCGATAATAAATCAAAAGCCAAACATTAAAGAATGCAGAAGACAATTTCTTGAGATATGTCGAAATTATTGTGTGTCGTTACAGGTAGTAACGGAACCAACTGCGGATGATTTTGCAGCAGAAATATTACAAATTCATAGGGAACTTATCCCGGTAAGGGATGCAATTATTGATTGGATTTCTCTTGAGGGAGAGACTCAGAGCGAGGATTTCTCTAAAGCACTTCTACAATTTATGGAAGTACTATTAGCGATTAGAAATCGACCAAAGAGTGTCAACTCATGGAATGATGTTTGGTTCCTTTCCCATCAGGTTTTTTCTTATGAAACATTTTTATATATACTGGCAGCATTAATAAAAATTGAAGCATTTCAGCAGGTGTATATTTTACTACATACAACTTATCTTTTACCTGATCATCTGACTAGTCCAGGAATGGAATTTGCTAATTATAGTGAGTTCTTTGTAAGTTCTGACTTCCTTCAAAGTAAATTGGCACCTGAAAATTATCGTCTTCATTCACCTGTGGCAGAGTTGGTTAAACTAAGCGCAACTAGAGAAGATGTGTCCTTTGATGATTTGAAACAGGCTGATCTCGTTGCTCTTATGATATCCTTCGTTAATCCAGAGATTCATTGGTACCCACAATTACTATTATATTCCGGATATTATGATAAATATCCTCTTTTTACAAGAGCAATACAGCATAGAGGGTTCAAAAACATTGCGACTATAACTGGAATTAACGATAGTAAGCTATTGGTTCAAAAACTGACTGAAGGTGATGCTAAGAAAAACACTAATAACTGGCACCAGTTCAGCTTTAGTAGAAACTTCCTTGAGAAAATGAATATCAGCCGTTTAGACAGCATTAATTAGAAGAATTAGGCGCTTTTTAAAGCGCCTAATTCTTAATAATCAATGCTTAAGGTGTATTTTTAAAAACAGCTCACCCTTTCACCTAAATAAGCAATCCTAATAACGCCACACTTATTTCAGCCCATGTTTTTCACCAGTGACCGGATATACATTCCCGCCTGATCAATAGCTGCTGCCTGCATGAACCCCGCCACTAGCTCAGGGTGTGCACTGGCATAGCCATCGCCAAACTGTTTATCTATTACCTCTGCAGCCTCACGCATCCAGAGGGCTGCGCTTCCTGCTGATTTCTTCTCAACCATTCCGGCTTCCAGCATTTTTTCACCTCAGTTTTCTCTAATGAGATATAAAAATTAAAAGTTTTGAGTTTTTCTCTCTACCCTGTCTACCTGATTGCTGTCAGCCCAGTAATGGCGCGGGTTTCAGGCGGGTAGATAGCATTAATTTACTGCCTACCCTCTGTCTACCCAGAGGGGTTTTCTCTCTACCCATTGGGTAGACAAGGTAGATAGCAGGTAGACAGTAGGTAGATAGTAATTTTCATGCTATCTACCTAACTTAACCTACTGTTTTATATTACTTAATCATCCTTTCTCAACCATTGGGTAGATAGTAATGAGTTTTAAAAATTCTATTGTTCGTCCCTTGGCTGTTCAGAGCCGTATGCTCTGGGCATAAATTCATCAGCCAGCTCACTTATACCGACATTGGTCTGACGCCTCCCCTTAATCGTTCTGGTGAGATATTCCTGGCCATATTCCCGCGCTGCGGCTGTTATCGCCTTGCCAAAATTAGTGACCGCCAGCGGCTTAATACCGTGATATTCAGCAAAAGCCAGATAGAGGTGATAAAGATACTTCCTCGGCTCCAGCGCAGAATAATGGCCACCACCCATCATCAGTCCTTTGGCCTCATCCATAAAAAACAGCGCTGCGCAAAGGTCTATGATCGGGTCTGTACCCCGTTTAACCTCCATCGCCTCATCAGAACGTTGCTGTTCACGCAAAAGCTGTTTCACTTCGTCCTGTTTCACGAAACGGGTTAACAGGTGGCGGATAATCACAGGGAGTTCCGACTCGATTTTTTCCACCAGCATTGGATCACGCTGATCCTCACTGACCACATCTGAAAAATTAAAAATCACCCGCCGTCTTGATATCCCGCCACCAATATCACTGAACCGCATGGCATCATTGTTAACCGCCAGAATGACAGCCGGTATACGCATCGAGTAGGGCTGTCTGTACTTCGGGTTGATTGATACCTTATCCCCGCCGGTTATCGCTTTCAGCCCTGCGCCATCGCCTACGTAGCGCGTCATATCCGGCATGACGATAAGCGAGTATCCCACCAGCAATTCACGTTCCTTGGGATTCTCCAGCGCTGACATGCTGGCCGACTGCGTATTGCCCTTACCCGCCAGCATGGTACAGATTTCAGCCATAACGCTTTTACCACTGCCGGCAGGGCCCGTTACTTCAAGAAACAACTGCCAGTCGTAGCGATTAGCCATCACCATATAAAGCGCGGCAAGCAGTCGTGACGCTTTTCTGTCATTTCTTGCGGTAGCATGCTGCAGCCAGCGCCAGAAGTTAGGCGCATGGGATTCAAGTGTCTCCCCCTGAGTCACCTTCCCGAATTCAACCTCACTGGCGACCAGTAACCAGTCCTCTCTCTGATGGGGACGGAATACCCCCTTCCGGGTATCAAAAACACCATTAGAGAAGCCAATCAGGTTACGTTCTGTGGCTCCCATCGGCGGCAGGCTCAACTTCATCGTATCGACCGCATTCTTCATGGCCGTCATGGAATATGGCGCATCAGCCTCAATAAATATTGCCGCCATCTGGCGGGCAAGCGCCTTATCGCTGATCGGCGTCCATATCACCCCGTTATAGTGGTGTACTGTGTCCGATTCCTGGTGAAGCGCCAGTAATCCACCATAGTGATCAAGAAGCACCTCCCCGCGCTGACTTGGGCCCATCTGGTTGAGTGAGGACGTGGCCGCATCAGTGACACGCTTCTTTTTCTCCGGCTTCGGTTGCGGGAATATCCGGTTAATCCGCTCTGCATCACAGAGAAGCTGTTTAACCTCATCGCCGATAACCTCTGCCACCAGCGCAATGCGGTTTTCTTTTTGTCTGCTGGCATCGGTCAATACCAGACCCAAATCACATAATTCTTCGTAAGTTGGGCCACTACCGGCAACAAATTCACACAGACGACGCGCCAGAACACCATAAGGCGAAGTACTGTCACGGTGGCGTGCTACGGCAGCATCTGCCCCTTTCTTGTCGATGGCATGGCCATTGACCCAGGAATACACGCAGGAAAAGAGCGCGTCGGAAATTTCTTCTGGTTTGATTACGGTGTCTGTCACTTCGGGATCCCTCCACTCATCTGGAATTTGCCTAACAACGGGTGATACCAGTATGCCGATCCGTATTTACGTTTAGCGCTACGTAACACCTGCCTGGCCACTTCTCTGAATTTCTCTTCCGGCGCAACAAAGCCACCCGCTTTTAACTTCACCATCATCACGCCAGTATTTTTCGCCAGCTCTTCCGCCTTTTTGGTGGAAATACCGAACTCAGCGGCCAGAGTAGATACCGGCGCCATACCCGGGGGTATTTCTCCCCCCTGGCTGTCAGTCAGTGATTTAACCTGCTGCTCAAGGAACAGCACCTTTTCAGTCAGCAGGTCTATACGCCTTTCAAGCGATTCGTTTAACTCTGCCGGGTTATGCATGGCCTACCTCCGGCAGTTCTTGTTCAAGCATGAAGGAAGCAAGCTCACACGAAATGTCGTATGCAAGCTCGACCAGATGCTGTCTTTCGTGCTCCTGCACCGCGTTCTCTGAAATCACCATAAGCAGCGTTGAAAGCTGTAAAGCTCGCGATTTCGCCTTCTTCGGGGTCAATATTTCGAGATTAGACATTGCGAGCCCCCTTCATTTGCTGAATTGAGGCGTCAGCATTGCAGCCCATGACAGACCACAAAACAGAACTATCCCGATCCAACCAATGACAAGTGAGAGGACAATCGGAACGGATTTTTGCCGCGAATGTCAGAGAAAAATCACCACTAAGCTGTGAACGGGCTTCATCTTCGGTATTAGCCTGAGTACGCAGAACGACAGGGAGCGTTTTAGCATCGGCGTAAGTTGCCAGAAAAAGCCAGGTAAAGTTTTTAGGCTGAGGGTTATGCATTTTCCACCTCCTCACGTGATGCTTCTTCACCAAGAAAACTACCTACATCGCCGATCAACTCTTTAACCATCACGATCAGCGCGTCAATTTCGCTATCTTCCATGCGCACAGCCGACTTTCCCTGCATCAGGGCGAGAATAATTTCTGCCTGATATGCTTTATCAGCAGCCTGCTGGACGGTTAATTCACTCATGGCGAACCTCCTGACCTGAAGGGAATGTCGGCGCAGGTACTTCATTGCGAAAGCCTGGCTCGGTTGTGGGAGGCAGAGATTTTGCATCTAACGCTTCTATCATCGTGATGGAATACATGGCATCTACCCACACTGCTATTTCTTCTATTTCGTCGCGTTCAGTCGTATTGGCAATGCCAGGAAGGACCTCATTTAACATGTGTAAGAGACCCGCGCTTATCCGCAATAAACGATCGTGTGAATTACTTTCTGGAGTATTAGGCACAATACTCTCTGTACGCCCAATGACCTGGTTTACACGTTCCAGGATTCGATCTCTTTGAGCAATATTCATACTGCCGCCTCCATCACCTGAAAGGCATGGAATGGAAGACGGGCGGCAAAAATGAGAGTTACGCCGGGCATGGTGTCGCGGGCTTCCTGCTCACTGGATGCGTTGACGTAAATAACCAACGGCTTTGCAGTAGGGTTTCGCTCGGAAGTGGAGAGAAAACGCCATGTAAATTCAGGGTGAGTTTGGGTATGCTGTGATCCAGCCATAACGGTTACCTCGACTAACGGTTTGTGGTTAGACGCCTCGGTAGTGTTCCCGCACTCCGAGGCGTTGCTATTTGTCTTTCTTGTATGTAATGTGTCAATACACATAAACACATTACATCGGGTGTAATTAACGTGTCAACACACAAAAATGAAAGACGTGGTAATCCTCCATTCCAGTTCAGATTAGATCCCGAGCTACGTGAGCTAATGGAACAAGCACAACAACAGGATGGCGACGAATCACTGGCTGCTTGGATCAAGCGCATCATCCGCAAAGAACTACAGCAGCGCGGCATTGAGCCTAAGGGCTGACACATGACAAAAGAGCAGAAGAATTCGCAACCCGTCGAAGCAGAATCAAAAGCTGAGTCAATGCAATTCCCGCTGGAATCATTTCTCAAAAAGCTCAAGGAAGACCAGCGCAAAAAAGCTAAGGTAGATCCAGAGGAATGATTTATGCGTGACACGGAACGGGGTAAATGGCGAGACGCCATCGCTGTTGTTTTTTTAGTTGCAACTGCGTATTCCACATACTGGATTGTTAAAGCCCTTATTTGGCTAACACGGTTATCAGACTGAAGAAACAGAAAGCACAGGGTAGGATTTGATTTCCCGCCCTTTTTCCCCAAAATGAGGAAGAATGCGGGAATCAATGAGTTATACGCAAAGCTCACTTTTGGGCTTTGCCATAAAAGCTGAGTAAAATCAGTGGGCGCAGAATTGCGCTGGCTAAAAAAACCAATAAAATCAGCGCCATCAAAATTGAGTTGGGTGAAGTTTTGACCATCAGCATTAACCCTGGTATGCTTAATCTGTTTCGGTTTTTCGTAGTGACATTGGCAGCTCTGCAAAGCTGCCTTTGTTTTATCCGCGATCATGCTGTTCCTCCCACTCTTTTAACCAGCCAACGTTGCGCCAGTTCAGTGAGTTTCGTCTTGCGGGTTGCCGTACTGGTATCCAGATCCAGCAGAGCGCAGTTACGGCTTTCCAGATAGGCCAGTAGCGCCAGTTGTTCAGTGTTCATGTGGTCGCGCACCTGCTTTACCGGGATTTCTTTCTGCTTCGCCCATGCTCGCGGGTGCATACCCAGCGCAAGGCTATTGAGGAAGGTGCATTCATTGCTGTAGGCAAAGCCGTGCTGCTTATCTCCAGTGCGTTCGATATAGCCCTTCATCGCCTCGGCCATGCTTTTGTGATCTTCGCAAGCTGCTACACGATTTTTACGCCATGTCAGCAACGCAGCCTCATGCTCCTCGGGCGCCACACTGCGAAGGCGTTCTTCACAGTCGATGAAATACTGGCGCGCCATCTTGCCTTGCGCATTGCGCTCAACCATCGAAAGCTCTTTACCCATATTCAGAGAGAGAATGTAATCGTGCTCAATGCGTTGACGAGATTTTGAGCTCCCCCGTTTCGGGGAGGTCAAATCTTCGACAATCACATAATCGACGCCTTCAACAAATTCGTATTGGGTAATGCGGGCTTTGATCCAGGTGGTGAAATCTCGGCCTACCTCCAAAAAAGAGTGAAGTTTTCGCCCACGAACTGACTGGATTTCTTTCCCGCCAATATTGCTAAGCGTTACAGGGATTCGCGCCGCAAAGTTATTGCCGGAATTATCCTTCTTGCTGGCTTCAGGGTGAGTCTGGCCGCTGCCAGTTAAGGCAGTTAGTTTTTTCTGAGTCATTTTCTATCGCTCCAAAAGTTGTTATTCAGAGCCGCCGCGACAGCGTTACAAATACTGCTGAGTAGTTAGCGCAAAAGCCCGCAAATTATTTTCTTTTCGCTGATCAGACGAAATTGCGGGAGTTTGCACTCCGTTTCTGTTAAGCCGATTTACGGCTATATGGGTTATTGACGTTAGGTACTGCAGGAGGGTTACGGACCCACCAAAGCACATCGGACAGAAGCCAGGCACAACTATTGCGGCCAAAGTGGCAGCGCGGAGGGAAGCGCCCCTGCTGTTCCATCTTCCAGCGGCTCGAACGGGACAGGCTTGTGATCTCACTACACTCTTCTTCACGGATTCGGCGATCAAACTTGAATCCGTACTCTTCCAGGAGGGTGCGCCGTTGTTCAGGATTTGGCGGGGTAAAGGTGATATTTAGCATGTTGCTCTCTCTGTATTCGTGTTGACAGGGACAGCATCTGAGATCTGGACTGGGCTTTCAATTAATGGGGGCCTTAATAAGACCCCCTCCACTTAATGAGGCGCTTAATGAGGCTAGTCTTTCATCCAGCGACCGACTGTAGAATCATCAAATCTAACCCCTGCCATCCCTTCAATCTCGTTAGCCTCCGCACTCAACACCTCAGCAAACTTTTTATAATTCCCAGCAACTTCAGCATAATGTTTTTTTGCCATTATTTTTATTGCATCCCTGGCTGTTCTGGAAGTTCTAACTTGAGAAATTGAACTAGCATCTTCATTAATTTTTAAACTTAGCTGTTCTCTTCCTTCATTAAAGTAGTTTGGAATTTCCTTAAAATTGCTTGTAATTTCAACACCATTTATTATCTTTGAAATTAATAAGAAATCAGACTTCATTAAATAAAGAACACTTTCAAGGGGATTTATGTAACTATCATCGTCAAAAGCTATAAACATCAGCTTATTTGACGATAACCACAAATCAAAAAAGCCAGGTTTAAATTCCATTAAATCATCATAACAATATGCCGAACGAGGCAAAGCCCACAATCCATTAAAGGTGCATGGTTGGAACCCTTCAAAAGGTGGCTCTTTCTGGAAGAAATTTTTAGCGGAACCATCCTCCAAAGTATAAATAGCACTTACAGTCGAAAATCCATCACGTGCAAATAATTTTTCTTCAAAATCCATTTCTAACTCATCATTTTCATTACAGAAGTGCAAGTATCCCATACCTGACTCAATCGACAGGTATATATTAATACCCCCAATAAACGCCCAATGAATTAAATCATTTACCTTACAATCAAGTAATTCAGCAGCACGAGATAATGTATAATACTCACGTAATGGTATTGCCATATCGTCACCCTCAACGCCCTAAATAACTTGCGAGCCAGGCGGGTAGGGTTTCCCGCTTTTCGGTTGGCCGACCTAGACTCGCAATAATCAGTTTAATCTCTATTCGCTACAGGTAACAGAACCACATTTTGATGATTACCCGCAAGAAGCTCCAAGCGTTCATACCATTTGTTCAGAGCATCGAGCTTCTCCGGCAAGTACAGGCTACGGTTATAAATAGCCATGACGCCCGGTAGGGCATGACCCAGCAGCAGCTCTACAATATGTGGTGCTATACCCATATTGTTTAACCCCGTGGAGAACGTGCGACGCAGATCGTGAAGCGTCCAAGGCTCGTTATGGTGGAAATCTTTATAAAGCCTGCGCCCTTTCAATGATACAGCCTGACGGGTGCGATCTTCTCCCAGCAGTAGTCCCGTTTTGCCTGTCTCGCGTTTTAACTCTTCCAGCCACGGACGTATTGCTTCAGGTATCGATCTAACTATTTTCTCGCGAGTTTTGCTGTGCTCTTTCGGTACTGTCCAAATCCATGAGGAAAAATCCCACTCTGACCATCGAGAGAGGCGAACCTCCATCGTTCGTGCACCAAACAGCACGAGCATTTTGAGAAGACGTGAATAGTAAGGCTGCTGATCATCGCTATCTGTACAGCGCCACACATCAGCCAGCTCGCTATCTGACAATACGCGGTCACGTTGGCCGGATGGCTGGCCCACATCCTGAATGGTAAGAAAGGCCAGAGCATCACTGGAGGCATAGCGGCGCACCTTGCAAAAACGTAACGCCTGTTTAGAAATCTGGAACATGCGGCCGGCGGTCATGGGTTTGGTCTGATTTATTTCATCAAAACAGGCCACCCAATGCCGGGTTTCACATCTGGTGAGCGGATAACGACCAAGGCGCGGGTAAATATGCTTACGTAGCTGTGCCCTTACCAGTTCTTCATCGCTGCGCTTTCTCCTGGCATAGTTCGCCAGCCAGTATTCAAGAGCATCCTGTACTGTCACAGGTTTAAGCGTTTCTTCGGTGCTCAGTGCAAGCTCAGTTTTTGGATCAAGACCATTGGCCAACCACTGACGACACTTTTCCCGCTTTTCTCTCGCAGCTTTTAGCGACAAATCAGGGTAACGGCCAATCGTTAAACGTTCGAGTTTGCTACCCCTTCCACCCAACCGGTAAGAGAATACCCAACTCAGTTGACCCTGTTTTGATGCCCTGATGCTTAAACCTTCACCATCTGCATACATTTCCGGCGCATCACGGTTGGTCGCCTGGAGTGCCTTGAGCTTTTTATCACTTAGCTTGTTAGTGCCCGCCATAGCCCGCCCTGCCTGGATTCTTGATTGCGATTGATACACCGATTGATACACCGTTCGTTGCTACAATCGAAAAAAACGCATAAACACACGAACAAAAACAATCGTATCCTACTGATAATAAAAATCAAAATTGAGAATTCACGAAATCATGCAAAAGCATGAAAACAAGAAGTATTTTGCTTCTACAGTATGTTTCATAATACTAACCATTTGATTCTAAATATAAATCATCAAAGCCGCTGCTTTCGCCCCGACGATGACCGGCAAGCCATCCAGTATACCAGCAAAAAGAAATCTTCGGTGCAGGGATTAATAAAGCCATATTTGTGATTCCGATCACACTTGTTAAATCCTATAATTAATTGCAGTTAAAAAATTTAACAAACACATGAGTAACTTTTTATGGCTGAAACAAAGTCTCAACAATCAAGGCTCCTGGTGACGCTGACTGCGCTATTTGCAGCGTTCTGCGGCCTCTATCTATTAATCGGCGGGGCATGGCTGGTCGTGCTTGGCGGCTCCTGGTACTACCCTATCGCCGGGCTGGTGATGCTGGGCGTGACCGTAATGCTGTTCCGCGGCAAGCGCGCTGCGCTGTGGCTGTACGCCGCGCTGCTGCTGGCGACCATGATCTGGGGCGTCTGGGAAGTTGGTTTCGACTTCTGGGCGTTGACGCCGCGTAGCGATATCCTCGTCTTCTTTGGCATCTGGCTGATCCTGCCCTTTGTCTGGCGTCGTCTGCCGGTGCCTTCCGCTGGCGCCGTTGGCGCGCTGGTCGTCGCCCTGCTGATCAGCGGCGGCATGCTGACCTGGGCTGGTTTTAACGACCCGCAGGAAGTCAACGGCACCCTGAGCGCCGACGCTACGCCGGCCGCACCGATTTCCACCGTCGCCGACGGCGACTGGCCGGCCTATGGCCGTAACCAGGAAGGCCAGCGCTTCTCCCCGCTGAAGCAGATTAACGCCGATAATGTGAAGAACCTGAAGGAAGCCTGGGTGTTCCGCACCGGCGACCTGAAACAGCCGAACGATCCGGGTGAAATTACTAACGAAGTGACGCCGATTAAAGTCGGCGATACGCTCTTCCTGTGTACCGCTCACCAGCGCCTGTTTGCGCTGGACGCCGCCACCGGTAAAGAGAAGTGGCATTTTGACCCGCAGCTGAACGCCGATCCGTCGTTCCAGCACGTCACCTGCCGCGGTGTTTCTTATCACGAAGCGAAAGCGGATAACGCCCCTGCCGACGTCGTCGCCGACTGTCCGCGCCGCATTATCCTGCCGGTGAACGATGGTCGCCTGTTCGCGGTAAACGCCGACAACGGTAAGCTGTGCGAAACCTTTGCTAATAAAGGTATTCTCAATCTGCAGACCAACATGCCGGTCACCACGCCGGGCATGTATGAACCCACTTCACCGCCGATCATCACCGATAAAACCATCGTGATTGCCGGCGCGGTCACCGATAACTTCTCTACCCGCGAGCCGTCAGGCGTGATCCGCGGCTTTGATGTGAATACCGGTAAACTGCTGTGGGCCTTCGATCCTGGTGCGAAAGATCCGAACGCCATCCCGAGCGATGAACATCACTTCACGCTCAACTCGCCGAACTCATGGGCGCCTGCCGCCTACGACGCTAAGCTGGATCTGGTCTATCTGCCGATGGGCGTGACCACTCCGGACATCTGGGGCGGCAACCGTACGCCGGAGCAAGAGCGTTATGCCAGCTCGATTGTGGCACTGAACGCCACCACCGGTAAGCTGGCCTGGAGCTATCAGACCGTCCATCACGATCTGTGGGATATGGACATGCCTTCCCAGCCGACGCTGGCTGATATTGAGGTCAACGGCAAAACCGTACCGGTCATCTATGCCCCAGCGAAAACCGGCAACATCTTCGTGCTGGATCGTCGTAACGGCGAGCTGGTGGTCCCGGCGCCGGAAAAACCGGTTCCGCAGGGCGCTGCCAAAGGTGATTACGTTACCAAAACCCAGCCCTTCTCCGATCTGAGCTTCCGTCCGAAGAAAGATCTGACCGGCGCGGACATGTGGGGCGCCACTATGTTCGACCAGCTGGTGTGCCGCGTGATCTTCCACCAGCTGCGCTATGAAGGTATCTTCACCCCGCCGTCTGAGCAGGGCACCCTCGTCTTCCCGGGTAACCTGGGGATGTTTGAATGGGGCGGTATCTCCGTCGATCCGAACCGTCAGGTGGCTATCGCCAACCCGATGGCGCTGCCTTTCGTCTCAAAACTGATCCCGCGCGGGCCAGGCAATCCGATGGAGCCGCCGAAAGATGCGAAAGGCTCTGGTACCGAGTCCGGCGTGCAGCCGCAGTACGGCGTCCCGTACGGCGTAACGCTGAACCCGTTCCTGTCGCCGTTCGGCCTGCCGTGCAAACAGCCGGCCTGGGGGTATATCTCCGCCCTGGATCTGAAAACCAACGAAGTGGTATGGAAAAAACGTATCGGTACTCCGCAGGACAGCCTGCCGTTCCCGATGCCGGTTAAACTGCCGTTTACCATGGGGATGCCGATGCTGGGCGGTCCGATCTCCACGGCCGGTAACGTCCTGTTCATCGGCGCGACTGCAGATAACTACCTGCGCGCGTACAATATGAGCAACGGCGAGAAGCTGTGGGAAGCCCGTCTGCCAGCCGGCGGTCAGGCGACTCCGATGACCTACGAAGTGAATGGCAAACAGTATGTTGTCATCTCTGCCGGCGGTCACGGCTCGTTCGGTACCAAAATGGGCGATTATATTGTCGCCTATGCGCTCCCGGATGACGCCAAATAAAACGCAAAACGGCAACGAAAGTTGCCGTTTTTTTTGGTGTTCCGTCCTTCTTCCCGTTGGGGATCGCAGCAGGTCGCAGAGACTTAAACCGTGAACCCCAACATCATCCCGGTGTCTTCATGTTCCAGCAGGTGGCAGTGTGCCATATAGGCAAACTCCTTCGGCGCCGGATGATCAAACTTCACTAATACTTCACTCACGTCCCCTTCCACACGAACGGTGTCTTTCCAGCCGCGACGATGCGCCGCTGGCGGCTTGCCGTTTTCGCTGAGGATACGGAACTGGGTGCCGTGGATATGGAACGGATGCAACATCATGTCGCCCTTACCAGAAATCACCCAGCGCTCATACTGGCCTCTGGCGGCGGCAAACATCGGCTCATTCATGTCGAAGGCTTTGCCGTTGATGCGGTTGGCGTTATGGAAATCAAAGCCCTTGCCTGACGACATGCCATGCTCCATGCCGGATCCGTGGTTCATGCTCATGTCGCCGTGATGCATATTCCCCATGTCGCTCATGTCGCCATGCCCCATCATGCCGTGATCCATTCCGGCCATCGCCTGGTCGCCATACTTCTCCATCAGCGCCTGCATGCCCATCCGGTCGAGCATCGGATCCATCGACAGCTGGAGCTGACGCTGCGTCAGCCCCGTCAGGGACGGTAACGCCGGGAGAGCGGCCAGAGTATCCAGCAGCTTGCCGGAGGCGGGAATGACCAGCGGCTGGACGCGCAGTACCGGCTGTGGTTTATCAAAAGGCGCAATCGCCATGCCCATCTGGCTCACCGGCAGGGTCACCAGATCGAAAGGTTTACCGTCGCTGGTGTCCACCAGCACCTCAAAGCGTTCCCCCATCAAGACCGGCAATTCATCGACCTTGACCGGCTCGGCCAACAGACCGCCATCGCTGGCCACTACGTACAGCGGGCGCTTATCGCTGGTGGCAAAATTGAGGGAACGGGCATTACAGCCGTTCAGCAAGCGCAGGCGCAGCCAGCCGCGCGGCGCGGCATGTTCGGGATAGAGGGCCCCATTGGTCAGTAGCGTATCGCCAAACCAGCCGACGGCGGCGCTCATCACATCCAGCTGATAGTCGATCTCGCCGGCGGCGGTGAACTTCTTATCCTGGACGATCACCGGCACATCATCGATTCCCCACTGCTTAGGCAGCAGCAGGCGCCCGCTCTCTTCATCCTCGATCAGCACCAGGCCGGCCAGGCCCATCGCCACCTGCCGGCCGGTGCTTCCATGCTGATGCGGATGAAACCAGCAGGTCGCCGCCCGCTGCGTTGGCGTGAAGCTTACCGTGCGGGTGGCACCCGGCGCGATAACCCCCTGTGGCCCCCCGTCGACCTCGCCCGGTACCTCCAGACCATGCCAGTGCAGCGTGGTCTCTTCCGCCAGGTGGTTAGTAATATCCACCGTGACGGTCTTCCCCTGCGTGAGCTGCAGCGCAGGGCCCAGCAGCGACCCGTTGTAGCCCCAGGTAGTGGCATTCAGGGCGCCAAACCGCGTTTTGCCCGCCTGGATCCTGAGCGCGATGCGGTTGCGCGCATCGGCGGCTAACAGCGACGGTATCGGCAGAGCCGGGCGACTGGCGGCAAAGACCGCCCGGCTCCATAACGGCAATGCGCTGGCCATGCCGACCGCGGCGGTCAGTTTGAGGAAGTCTCGACGTTGCATATTCACATCCTTTTATTCTGCGGGCGAATATTTGAGCTTAAACCCTACCGTAACGGGAAGGTCAAGCAGAAGAGTAAGAATAAAGATCGGCGCTGTGTAAAGAAGTATGCTAATTTGAAGCGTCGGTGATCTAATGGTAGAAAAAATGAAGACGCTTTTCAGAACAATGGTACTCGGCAGCCTGCTTGCTCTCTCCGCCAACAGCTACGCGCTCAGCGAATCCGAAGCGGAAGATATGGCTGATTTAACCGCGGTTTTTGTGTTTCTGAAAAACGACTGTGGCTACCAGAACCTGCCCAACACGCAGATCCGTCGCGCGCTGGTGTTCTTTGCCCAACAGAACCAGTGGGACCTGAGCAACTATGACAGCTACAACATGAAAGCGCTTGGCGAAGACAGCTATCGCGATCTTAGCGGCATTAACATTCCGACGGCGAAAAAATGTAAAGCGCTGGCCCGCGATTCGCTCAGCCTGCTGGCTTACGTTAAATAATTCCCTGCGCGGGCGGCAACGCTCCGCGCCTTTAGCATTTCAATTTCCCCCTTTAAATATTTATATTTATTATTGTATATAAACAAACCTTATTTAATTGCGAACCTATCAATTTGCCAAATAAAGTAAACTCATAATAATGAAGAATGACTAAAAAACTAATAAAATATCATTATTCATATATTGCAAAATAAAAAGCACCCTTCTAGAATCCGGTAAAAATATACCTACTTCATGGACTGAAATTGTGAATATCTCGCTGACTCTTCGTGTTATCCCACTCGCCGCGCTGTTAGTAGCCGGCTGTAGCAATACCTCTTCCCGCCAGCCGGTTAAACCGATCGCCACGCCGCTGACGTCACAGCAGCAGGCAGAGCAGGAGCGGGCGGCCAGCGAACAAGCGCGCATTGAATCCTGTCGCCAGGCGTTGGATTCGCTAAAAGAGGTTAACCCACAGCAAGCCACTAAACTCAGCAATGACTTTAACGCTTTAGTGCGCGCGGCGTCACAATACAATAGCGTGCGCGAGAAAGTGGCGGATCCTACCCGGCTTGGCATTGACTCCATGTATCAGTTTAAATCCATCAAACTGTGCGCCGATATCCAGAAAACGCTGATCGATAGCCTGGTACAGCGTGGTGAAAGCAAACAGCCATGAACAGAGCCGCCACGCTGACCCTCAACGCGCCCCTGCTGATGCTCGTCGCTGCGCTGGCGCTTTCAACCCCCTTCACCGCCGGCGCCGCGCCGGCCTTTCTTGATTACGCCCAACAGCAAACCCAGCAATCTCAGGCGCAAGAAAAAAACGATGCCGCAAGCGCAAAACAAACACAAGAAAGCCGCCAGAGCGCAGATAATAAAAAAACCGGCACCAGCACCTCACAATTACAAAAAAGAATCACCAGCCAGCAGGCGGCGATTGCACAAAAAGATAAGCTTATACAGCAATTAAAAAAACAGCTTGCCGCTACGCCGCAAACGGATACTGCCGGAGCGAATGAGCAAGCGGCGTTGAATAAGAGAATTAATGAATTACAGGTCGCCTTAAGCGCCGCTACTGCAGAAAAAGAGGCATTAATAAAAAAAGCAGGCGTTGTGCAGAATAATAATCTACAGCAAAGCCAGGCCGCGGCGCGTCAGCAGATCCAGCAATTAACGACGCAGATTCAGCAAGCCGAAGCTGAAAATAAACGCCTCAGCGCCAGCTTTACCACGCTTAATAAAGATAAACACGCGCTAATGACCCAACTGGCCGCAACGGAAAAAGAGAAACAGGCCGCTCTTGAGCAGGTCAAAGCGCTTAACGCTGACAAACAGCCGCTGACGACCCGGCTGGCCGCCGCGGAAAAAGAGAAACAGGCCGTCCTCGAGCAGGTTAAGGCCCTTAACGCCGATAAACAGTCGCTGACTATTCGCCTCGCCGCTGCGGAGAAAGCGCAGCAGGCCGCTGTTGACCAGGCTAAAGCGCTTAACGCTGACAAACAGCCGCTGGCTACCCGACTGGCCGCCGCGGAAAAAGAGAAACAGGCCGTCCTCGAGCAGGTTAAGGCCCTTAGCGCCGATAAGCAGTCGCTGACTATTCGCCTCGCCGCTGCGGAGAAGGCGCAGCAGGCCGCTCTTGACCAGGCTAAAGCGCTTAACGCTGACAAACAGCCGCTGGCGACCCGGCTGGCCGCCGCGGAAAAAGAGAAACAGGCCGTCCTCGAGCAGGTTAAAGCCCTTAACGCCGATAAGCAGTCGCTGACTATTCGCCTCGCCGCTGCGGAAAAGACGCAGCAGGCTGCCCTCGATCAGGTCAAAGCCCTTAACGCCGATAAACAATCGCTGTCCACCCGGCTGGCCGCCGCGGATAAAGCGCCGCATGGCCCCGCTAACGACGCCGCTGCGCCAAAAAATGAGCCACCAGAGATGGCGGCCATAGTGGCAGCCTATCGCCTGCAGGCGGATAAAGACAACGCCCAGCTACGGATAAAAGAAGATGAAATCGAACTGCTGAGAACGCAGCTTTCTGTACAGTCCAAAACGCGCAGCGGCGAGAGCGCCGCTGCCAAACTCAGCGCATCGGGAGAACAGCAGGCTTATGCGATCGGCGCCTCGATGGGAAGCGAGGCGCTCAACGTCCTTACCACCCGTCGCACTCAGGGAGTTACCGTCGACGCAGGCCTGGTGCTGCAGGGCATCGAAGATGCCTTTCGCGGCCAGCTTCGTCTCGGAGAGCAGGAACGTAACAAGGCGCTGTTTGATGTGTCGCAGCAGGTTTTTCAGAACCTGAATAAAATAGAGCAGAAAAACATCAGTGCCGGCAAGAAATATCAGCAGGCCTTTGCGCGCAAAAAAGATGTGGTCTTTAAAGAGGGCGTCTACAGCCGCGTCGATTACCCGGGTAAAGGAAAAATAAGCGGTAATGACCTGGTTACCGTGGTGATCAAAGAGATGCTGACGGACGGGACGGTGATCAACGATATGGAAGCGAAAGATCAGGCGCTTACGCAAAAGCTGGATGCCTATCCCCCGGTGTTTCGCGAACCGCTGAAGCGTCTACAGAACCACGGCTCTGTGACGCTCGTCGTCCCGCCTGAAAAGGCCTATGGCAGTAAAGGATTACCGCCAAAAATCCCGCCAGGCGCCACCATGGTTTATTCCGTGCGGATAGTAGATAGCCAACCCGAGCCGGCAAAATAGCCTCATCCTCTCCACCGCCCTTCCGGGGCGGTGGCTGTTATTCCTGCCTCATTGCTGCAATAACCGCCGTGCATCCTCATCTATAGTTGTCTATGATGTTGCACTCGTTTTACGGGTGTAACAGATGTTAACGAAGGAGGAGCCTTATCGTGGCCGATAATCCACTGTGGCATGAAACGCTGCATGACCATTTTGGTCAGTATTTTAGCGTTGATAACGTGCTGTACCACGAAAAAACCGATCATCAGGATCTGATCATCTTTGATAACCGCGCCTTTGGCCGGGTGATGGCGCTGGATGGCGTCGTACAAACCACCGAACGCGACGAGTTCATCTATCACGAAATGATGACCCATGTGCCGCTGCTGGCTCACGGCAACGCGAAGCATGTGTTGATCATTGGCGGCGGCGATGGCGCGATGCTGCGCGAAGTCTCTCGTCACCGTAGCATCGAAACCATCACCATGGTGGAAATCGACGCCGGGGTAGTTTCATTCTGCCGCCAGTACCTGCCGAACCATAACGCCGGCGCCTATGACGATCCGCGCTTTACGCTGGTGATTGATGATGGCGTCAATTTTGTTAATCAGACGACGCAAACGTTTGACGTGATCATTTCGGACTGTACCGACCCTATCGGCCCGGGAGAAAGCCTGTTCACCTCGGCTTTTTATGAAGGCTGCAAACGCTGCCTGAACCCGGGTGGGATCTTTGTTGCCCAGAATGGCGTCTGCTTCCTGCAACAGGATGAAGCGGTAGGCAGCCATCGCAAGCTAAGCCACTATTTTCGCGACGTCAGCTTCTACCAGGCGGCAATTCCAACCTATTACGGCGGGATCATGACCTTTGCCTGGGCGAGCGACAATGAGGCGCTGCGCCATCTCTCCAGCGAAATCATTCAGGCGCGCTTTCACAAAGCCAACCTGACCTGCCGTTACTACAATCCGGCAATCCATACGGCGGCCTTCGCCTTACCACAATATCTGCATGATGCTCTGTCCGCACCGTGACGCGAAATAAGGGGGTGAACTAAATTGAAAAAATTGAAGCTGCACGGCTTTAACAACCTGACCAAAAGCCTGAGTTTTTGTATCTACGATATCTGTTACGCCAAAACGGCAGAAGAGCGCGACGGCTACATCGCCTATATCGACGAACTCTATAATGCCAATCGCCTGACGGAGATCCTGACAGAAACCTGTTCTATTATTGGCGCCAATATCCTGAATATCGCCCGTCAGGATTATGAACCCCAGGGCGCCAGCGTGACCATTCTGGTCAGCGAAGAGCCTGTCGATCCCAAGCTGATTGACCAGACCGAACATCCTGGCCCGCTACCGGAAACCGTGGTCGCCCATCTCGATAAGAGCCATATCTGCGTGCATACCTACCCGGAGAGCCATCCGGAGGGCGGCCTGTGCACCTTCCGCGCCGATATCGAAGTTTCAACGTGCGGCGTCATTTCCCCGCTTAAAGCGCTGAACTATCTGATTCACCAGCTGGAATCGGACATTGTGACCATTGACTACCGTGTGCGCGGCTTTACCCGCGATATCAATGGGATGAAGCATTTTATCGATCATGAAATCAATTCGATTCAGAACTTTATGTCCGACGATATGAAGTCGTTGTATGACATGGTCGACGTCAACGTTTATCAGGAAAATATCTTCCATACCAAAATGTTGCTCAAGGAGTTCGACCTTAAGCACTACATGTTCCATACCCGACCGGAAGAGTTGACTGCCGAAGAGCGCAAGGTCATTACCGACCTGCTATGGAAAGAGATGCGCGAGATTTACTACGGCCGCAATATTCCTGCCGTGTAATCTATGAAATGCCCGGCGGCGCTTTTGCTTGCCGGGCCTGTAGTTCTGCGCCGCCCGACATAAAAGGCGTCATTAACGCTGCTGCATAAACTCACGATAGGCGGCGACCACCTGCAGGAAATCCTCAACACCGCACAGAGAGAGACTTTCTTCGTCGTAGTAGCTCATCCCCTCCTCGATTTCGTCGCCGGAAAACTCCAGCTGATTGGCGCGGATCATCACCTCTTCGCCATCCAGCCACAGCGTATATTCATGCCCGGCACGCTGCCAGGAACGCTCGCTGCCCTTCACGGTGCGCGCAGCCTGCTCCACTTCGTCCAGCAGAGCAAGATTGCCTTTCACCTCCTCGTTGAACCAGTGGCCGATCGCCTCGTGATCCATCGACATTCGCACCTTTACCACTCCGGTAATATCGCGCAGAAATTCGTAATCCATAGTCTTTTCCTCTGCAAGGGCAATGCGTCACCGCTGCACTGTACCCATGCAGTAATTATCGCAGCAGACAGAAAGAAAAAAAGCGTAGCGGGCGGGAGGTTTGGAAATAAAAATGCCCGGTGATGCAATGTTCACCGGGCATTGGAGAGTTTATCGCCAAACGGTCAGCCGGGCTGACCGAATGGTTTACACCGCGGTCTGGAAGATCACGCCGTCAGCTTTTTCAGTGTACTGATCCAGCTGGTTGAAGTTCAGATAACGGTAGGTATCTTCCGCCGTCTTATCCACCTGCGCCACGAAGGTCTGGTACTCTTCCGGCGTCGGCAGTTTGCCGAGCAGCGAAGCCACCGCTGCCAGTTCGGCAGAGGCCAGATAGACGTTAGCGCCGGTACCTAAACGGTTCGGGAAGTTACGGGTAGAGGTGGAAACCACCGTCGCGCCGTCGGCCACGCGCGCCTGGTTACCCATACACAGGGAACAGCCAGGGATTTCGATACGCGCCCCGCTCTTACCAAACACGCTATAGTAGCCTTCTTCGGTCAGCTGCGCGGCATCCATACGGGTTGGCGGCGCCACCCACAGGCGAGTCGGCAGTTGGCCTTTGTGGCTATCCAGCAGCTTACCGGCGGCACGGAAGTGGCCGATGTTGGTCATGCAGGAGCCGATGAACACTTCGTCGATCTTCTCGCCCTGCACATCAGACAGCAGGCGGGCATCGTCCGGATCGTTCGGCGCGCACAGAATCGGCTCTTTAATATCCGCCAGATCGATGTCGATCACTGCCGCGTATTCCGCGTCAGCATCGGCTTCCAGCAGCTGCGGATCCGCCAGCCATTTTTCCATGCCCTGGATACGACGCTCCAGGGTACGGCGGTCACCGTAGCCTTCGGCGATCATCCACTTCAGCAGAACGATGTTGGAGTTCAGATACTCAACGATCGGCTCTTTATTCAGCTTGATGGTGCAGCCGGCGGCAGAACGCTCCGCCGAGGCATCGGTCAACTCGAACGCCTGCTCGACTTTCAGATCCGGCAGACCTTCGATCTCGAGGATGCGACCAGAGAAGATGTTTTTCTTACCTTTCTTCTCCACGGTCAGCAGGCCCTGCTTGATGGCGTACAGCGGGATGGCGTGGACCAGGTCACGCAGGGTGATCCCCGGCTGCATTTTACCTTTGAAACGCACCAGCACCGATTCCGGCATATCCAGCGGCATCACGCCGGTCGCGGCGGCGAAGGCCACCAGACCAGAGCCTGCCGGGAAGGAGATGCCGATTGGGAAACGGGTGTGGGAGTCACCGCCGGTACCCACGGTATCCGGCAGCAGCATTCGGTTCAGCCAGGAGTGAATCACGCCATCGCCCGGACGCAGAGAAACACCGCCGCGGTTCATGATGAAGTCCGGCAGAGTGTGGTGCGTGGTAACGTCAACCGGCTTCGGGTAGGCCGCGGTGTGGCAGAAGGACTGCATCACCAGGTCTGCAGAGAAGCCCAGGCACGCCAGGTCTTTCAGCTCATCACGGGTCATTGGACCGGTGGTGTCCTGAGAACCGACGGAGGTCATTTTCGGTTCGCAATAAGCGCCCGGACGGATACCGGCAACGCCGCAGGCGCGGCCAACCATTTTCTGCGCCAGCGAGAAGCCGCGGGTGCTTTCCGCCACGTCTTTCGCCTGACGGAAGACATCGCTGTGCGGCAGGCCCAGCGCTTCACGCGCTTTGGTGGTCAGACCGCGACCGATGATCAGCGGAATACGGCCGCCGGCGCGCACTTCGTCGATCAGCACATCGGTTTTCAGCTCGAAGCTGGCCAGCAGTTCGTTGGTCTCGTGGTTACGCACTTCGCCTTTGAACGGGTAAACGTCGATTACGTCGCCCATGTTCAGGTTAGACACATCAACTTCGATAGGCAGCGCGCCCGCATCTTCCATGGTGTTGAAGAAAATTGGCGCGATTTTACCGCCCAGACACAGGCCGCCGCCGCGCTTGTTCGGCACGTTCGGGATATCGTCGCCCATAAACCACAGCACCGAGTTGGTGGCGGATTTACGTGAAGAACCGGTCCCGACCACGTCGCCGACGTAGGCCAGCGGGTAGCCTTTCTGCTGCAGGGCTTCGATCTGTTTGATTGGGCCAACCACGCCCGGCTGATCCGGCTCAATGCCTTCGCGGGGGTTTTTGAGCATTGCCAGCGCATGCAGCGGGATATCCGGGCGCGACCACGCATCCGGCGCCGGAGAGAGATCATCGGTGTTCGTTTCGCCGGTGACCTTGAAGACGGTAACAGTGATTTTCTCTGCCAGCTGCGGACGGTTCAGGAACCACTCGGCGTCAGCCCAGGATTGCATAACCTGTTTAGCATGCTCGTTACCCGCTTTGGCTTTCTCTTCCACGTCGTAGAAGTTATCGAACATCAGCAGGGTATGGGAGAGCGCTTTCGCGGCAATCGGCGCCAGTTTCGCGTCGTCCAGCGCATCGATCAGCGGATGGATATTGTAACCGCCCTGCATGGTGCCCAGCAGTTCAACGGCTTTTTCAGGGGTAACCAGGGGGGAGGTCGCTTCGCCTTTGGCGATCGCGGCAAGGAATCCAGCTTTAACATAGGCGGCTTCGTCGACGCCCGGCGGTACACGGTTAATCAGCAGGTCTAACAGGAATTCTTCTTCGCCCGCAGGCGGGTTTTTCAGCAGTTCTACCAGCGCGGCCATTTGGGTTGCATCTAAGGGTTTGGCAACAATCCCCATGGCGGCACGCTCAGCTACGTGCTTACGGTATTCTTCTAGCACGACGGTTCTCCTCGCTCTCATTGTCATAATGCGGCCTACACGTCTTCAATCAATCTGCCTCTGTCCTGGCTTAGCTTGCCGCGTGACGCATCTTGAAGGATTTAGTGGCTGGGCGATTTTCTTCACGCTCCTGTGAGACAGCAGTTTGTAGGGTAAATGCCCGATACCGCGTCGGCAGCATAGCAGGATTTTTGAAAGGTGTTAATCTGTTTACAAAAAAGCAACATTAAAATTTAGCTGAATCGTTAAGGGCAGGATATTGCAGGCTTTCTGTTCAAATCCCGCGACAAAAATTCCTTTCCGCGTACAACGCCACGGGCCGATCCCAACAATAATCAATAAAAAGCCATACCGCTTACTTATACTCAGCAAACGCGCCGTTTTCGCAGATACTTTAGCGAGATGGGTTACTTTTTGGGTCAGGAGTTTCCATGTCACTGCCGTTCAAACCCCATATTATCGCCCTGCTCTGTAGCGCTGGCTTACTCGCGGCGGCAGGAACACTCTATGTACAAAGCCGAACCCCAGCGACGATCGCTGAACCGCCTGCGCAGCAAGCGCCAGCGCCCGCAGCGTCGACGACACAGCCGGTGGCCGCCACTTACACCCAGGCGCAAATTGATCAGTGGGTCGCCCCTATCGCGCTCTACCCGGACAGTCTGCTGTCGCAGGTGTTGATGGCCTCCACTTATCCCGACAACGTCCTGCAGGCGGTCCAGTGGTCCCAGGATAACCCCGCGATGAAAGGGGATGCGGCCGTGCAGGCGGTTGCCAGCCAGCCGTGGGACCCTAGCGTCAAATCTCTTGTCGCTTTCCCTGCCCTGCTGGCGATGATGGGCGAGAATCCGCCCTGGGTGGAAAATCTTGGCAATGCGTTTTTGGCCCAGCCGCATGATGTGATGGATTCAGTGCAGCGCCTGCGCGCCATTGCCCAACAAACCGGGACGCTGAAATCCACACCGCAGCAGAAAGTGATTGTCACCCCTGCCGCACCGGTTTCAGCCAGCAGCAGCACGGCAGCAACCGCAACCGCCCACACAGCGGCGCCTGCGCCCACGCAGGTCATTAAAATAGAGCCGACCAATCCACAGGTGGTCTATGTTCCCAGCTATAACCCCTCCACCGTCTATGGTACCTGGCCGAACAGCGCCTATCCGCCGGTCTATCTGCCGCCCCCTCCCGGGGAGCAGTTTACCGATAGCTTCGTCAAAGGCTTCGGGTACAGCCTCGGCGTGGCCACCACCTGGGCGCTGTTCAGCAGTATCGACTGGGATGATGATGACCATCACCATCACGATGACGACTACCGCCACGGCGATTACTCGCATAATGGCGATAACATCAATATTAATGTAAATAATTTCAATCATATAACAGGAGAAAACCTGCCGGGAGACCACGTTAACTGGCAGCACAATCCTGCCTATCGCGGACACACACCGTATCCCGATAATACGGTAGCTCAGCGCTTCCATCAGACCAACGTTTCCGGCGGACTGAGCGCGACCCAACATGCGCCAGTCGATCGCGAAGCGCAGCGCCAGGCAGCGATGACCCAGCTGCAGCATAACGTACCGACGGCCACAGCGGGCAATCTGGCGGCAAACAACGCCTCACGCGACGCCCAGCGTCAGGCGGCCTCGGCGCAGCTGAAGCAAGCCACCCAACGCAGTAATTACCGCGGTTACGACAGCACGCCGACCCAACAGCAGCGTCGCGAGGCGGCAAAAACGCAGCTGAAAACCCCCACGCCGCAGCAACAGCAGCGTCGAGAAGCCGCCAGGAGCCACGAGCAGAACCGCACACCTCAGCAGCAGCAGCGCCGGCAGCAGTTCCAGTCCGCCACGCCAGCCCAGCGTCAGCAGACGCTCAGCCATCTGCGCGCCAACGCCCTTAGCGGCAACGAAAGCCGCGCCCCCTCCTGGCAAGCGCAGCAGGAACGAGGACTGCAGAGCCGCCAGTTATCCGGCGTAAACCGCGAGTTACGCGAGGGCGCCAGAGAACGTCTTTCCGAACACCATGAACTGCGTCGCCGCTAAGGATGAGCAGAATGAGAAACCCATTATCCGTTGCCCTGTTTACGTTAATGCTGTCGCCGCTTGCCGCCTTCGCCCAACAGCAGTTTGCCACGCCGGAACAGGCCGCAACTGCGCTGGCCGAAGCGATCAGCCAGCCTAATGAAGCCGCGCTGAGCGAAGTACTCGGCGATAACTGGCAGCAGTTTTTACCCACGGACGGGATCGACCCTGCCGCCGTCGATCGCTTTCAACGCGACTGGCAGGTGAAACATGTCATCATCCAGCAGGGTGACAAAGCCTGGCTCGATGTCGGTAGCGAGGCATGGCGTCTGCCCGTGCCTATCGTAAAAGCGTCTGAGGGATGGCGCTTTGATATGGCCGCTGGCGAAGAGGAGATCCTCACCCGCGCCATCGGCCGCAATGAGCTGTCGGCGATCGCCGCCATGCATGCCTATGTTGATGCCCAGCAGGATTATTATCATCTGAACCACCGCTGGGCGCAGAAAATCATCAGTAGCGAAGGCAAAAAAGATGGCTTGTACTGGCCAACTTCGCCGGGCGAAGCGCCAAGCCCGCTCGGTCCGGCCTTTAGCCCGACGGTGCCCGGTAGCGGCTACCATGGCTATCGCTTTCGAATTATCGCCGGTCGCGATGACCAGAGCGTCGCCTTGCTGGCCTGGCCGATAGCCTGGGGTGAAACCGGCGTGATGAGCTTTATGATCGATCAGCAGGATAGGGTCTATCAGGCCAATCTCGGTGAAGAGAGCGCCGCAAAGGCACAGGAGATAACGCGTTTTACCCCCGACGCTGACGCCGGCTGGCAGGTGGCAGAACCTTAAAAAAAACGCCCGGTTGCACTCACGCAACCGGGCGTTTTCATTCACTTAGCCCTGGTGAGGCATCAGAGAAGGATCGCCGGCAAAGGCTGGTTTTGTGCTGGATAATGCCGCTTCGTCAGCGCTGATGCTACCGGAATTCGCCGCCCATACCCCTTCATTGGTCTTCGTCACCTGCTGATGCTGGGCATTCAGATCCTGGCCCATCGCCGCAATGTGGGTCGTTTCCGTACCGCCGCTGTTGTCCGCCCAGGGAATGTTGGCGTCAGCGGCGCAAGCCACACCGGTAAAAAACGTTGCAGCGACCAGCGCTGTGGTTAAAAAGCGTTTCATCTCACACCTCATCGATATCATTAACTACCTATAAGTTTACTGAGTGACTATTTTCAAAGTATGTATGAGGTGTAGCGGTTTATGAACAGTGACATAGTTCTAAACATCAGGCATAAAAAAAGCGGCTCCCGGAGCCGCTTATGCTTTTTTCCTGAAAGAAAAAGTTACTTTTTCTTCGCTTTGGCGTTTGGCAGGTCGGTGATGCTGCCTTCGAACACTTCCGCCGCCAGGCCAACGGACTCGTGCAGAGTCGGGTGAGCGTGGATGGTCAGGGCGATGTCTTCAGCGTCACAGCCCATCTCGATAGCCAGGCCGATCTCACCCAGCAGCTCGCCGCCGTTGGTGCCGACAATCGCGCCGCCGATAACACGGTGGGTCTCTTTGTCGAAGATCAGTTTGGTCATACCATCTGCGCAGTCAGAAGCGATAGCACGGCCGGAAGCAGCCCACGGGAAGGTGGCGGTTTCGTAGCTGATGCCTTTCTCTTTCGCTTCTTTCTCGGTCAGACCGACCCATGCCACTTCTGGTTCAGTGTAGGCGATGGATGGGATCACTTTCGGATCGAAGTAGTGTTTCAGACCGGAGATAACTTCTGCGGCAACGTGGCCTTCATGGACACCTTTGTGCGCCAGCATCGGCTGGCCGACGATATCGCCGATAGCAAAGATGTGCGGCACGTTGGTGCGCATTTGTTTGTCAACGCGGATGAAGCCGCGATCGTCAACTTCCACGCCAGCTTTACCTGCATCGAGGTTTTTACCGTTCGGTACGCGGCCGATAGCGACCAGCACTGCGTCGTAACGCTGCGCTTCCGCCGGTGCTTTTTTACCTTCCATGGAAACGTAAATACCGTCTTCTTTCGCTTCAACGGCAGTCACTTTGGTTTCCAGCATCAGGTTAAATTTCTTGCTGATGCGTTTGGTGAAGACTTTCACCACGTCTTTGTCGGCAGCCGGGATAACCTGGTCGAACATTTCCACCACGTCAATCTCTGAACCCAGCGCATGGTATACGGTACCCATTTCCAGACCGATGATACCGCCGCCCATCACCAGCATGCGTTTCGGTACAGATTTCAGTTCCAGAGCGTCGGTGGAGTCCCATACGCGCGGATCTTCATGCGGGATAAACGGCAGCTGAATCGGACGGGAACCCGCCGCGATGATAGCGTTGTCGAAGTTGATCACGGTTTTGCCGTTTTCGCCTTCCACTTCCAGGGTGTTAGCGCCGGTAAATTTACCCAGACCGTTAACCACCTTCACTTTACGACCTTTGGCCATGCCAGCCAGACCACCGGTCAGCTGAGTGATGACTTTTTCTTTCCAGGTGCGGATCTTGTCAATGTCAGTTTTCGGTTCGCCGAAAACGATGCCGTGTTCGGCCAGCGCTTTCGCTTCTTCGATAACTTTTGCCACGTGCAGCAGCGCTTTAGAAGGGATACAACCCACGTTTAGACAAACACCACCGAGGGTGCTGTAACGTTCTACGATGACGGTTTCCAGACCTAAATCAGCGCAACGGAAGGCTGCAGAGTAACCTGCGGGGCCTGCCCCAAGTACCACGACCTGAGTTTTGATTTCAGTACTCATCATGACCTCTGTAATTTATATCCGGCGGGTCTGACGCTATTATTCTTACGCCCAAGTCCACCGGGACGTTCTATCCGCGTGTATTTTACAAAATTGTTAACAATTTTTAAACAACAAACGGCAAACGATTTTGTCCTTTGTTGCTGATAATCCCCAACAGCCTGAGGTTATCAGAAAAAAGCCGGCCGTCAGGCCGGCTTTTTCGATTACATCACCAGGCGGCGAATGTCGCTCAGGGTGTTGTTAATGATGGTAATGAAGCGGGCACCATCAGCACCGTCGATGACGCGGTGGTCGAAGGACAGAGAGATCGGCAGCATCAGGCGCGGCACAAACTCTTTACCATTCCATACCGGCTCCATCGCGGACTTAGACACGCCGAGGATGGCCACTTCCGGCGCGTTAACAATCGGCGCGAAGTGGGTGGTACCCAGGCCGCCGATGCTGGAGATGGTGAAGCAACCGCCCTGCATTTCGCCAGCCGTCAGTTTGCCATCGCGCGCTTTCTTCGAGATGGTGGTCAGTTCACGAGACAGCTCGGTGATGCTCTTCTTGTTCACGTCTTTGAAGACCGGAACCACCAGACCGTTCGGGGTATCCACCGCCACACCGATGTTGATGTATTTCTTCAACGTCAGGCGCTGACCATCTTCGGAGAGCGAGCTGTTGAAGCGCGGCATCTGCTCAAGCGCAGCGGCAACCGCTTTCATGATGAAGACCACTGGAGTGAATTTCACGTCCAGTTTACGCTTCTCAGCTTCGGCATTCTGCTGCTTGCGGAACGCTTCCAGATCGGTGATATCGGTTTTGTCGAAGTGGGTAACGTGCGGGATCATCACCCAGTTACGGCTCAGGTTGGCGCCAGAGATTTTCTGGATACGACCCAGCTCCACTTCTTCGACTTCGCCAAACTTGCTGAAGTCAACCTTCGGCCACGGCAGCATGCCCGGGATACCGCCGCCTGCGGCAGCAGCCGGTGCGGATTCAGCGCGTTTAACCGCTTCTTTCACGTAAGCCTGAACGTCTTCGCGCAGGATACGACCTTTACGGCCGGTGCCTTTCACTTTCGCCAGGTTAACACCGAACTCGCGCGCCAGACGGCGAATCAGCGGGGTCGCGTGAACGTAGGCATCGTTTTCAGCGAATTCGCTTTTACCTTCTGCTTTCGCAGCCGGCGCAGCGGCAGGCTTAGCGGCCTGAGCCGGGGCAGCAGCTGGTGCCGGTGCAGCAGCCTGAGCCGGAGCGGCGGCAGGCGCAGCGCCTTCCACTTCGAAGACCATGATCAGGGAACCGGTTTTGACTTTATCGCCGGTGCTGATTTTGATCTCTTTAACGGTACCCGCGAACGGCGCCGGAACTTCCATAGAGGCTTTGTCGCCCTCTACGGTGATCAGGGACTGTTCTGCCGCGACTTTATCGCCGACTTTAACCATCACTTCGGTGACTTCAACTTCGTCGCCGCCGATGTCCGGGACGTTAACATCTTTCACGCCTGCTGCGGCAGCCGGAGCCGCAGCAGCCGGCGCGGCAGCCTGTGCCGGAGCGGCTGCAGGCGCAGCGCCCGCCACTTCGAAGATCATAATCAGGGAGCCGGTGGAAACTTTATCGCCGGTATTGATTTTGATCTCTTTGACGGTACCGGCGAACGGCGCCGGAACTTCCATAGAGGCTTTATCGCCTTCTACGGTGATCAGGGATTGCTCAGCGGCGATGGTGTCGCCCACTTTAACCATGATCTCAGTGACTTCGACTTCATCGCCGCCGATATCCGGGACGTGAACTTCTTTCGCTGCCGCGGCAGCCGCTGGAGCAGCGGCTGCCGGAGCGGCTTCTTTCTTCTCTTCCTGCGCAGGTGCAGCGGCGGCTGCACCTTCGGCGGAATCGAAAATCATAATCAGTTTGCCAGTCTCGGTTTTGTCGCCGACGGAGACTTTAATCTCTTTCACGACGCCAGCCTGCGGAGACGGGACTTCCATAGAGGCTTTGTCGCCTTCTACGGTGATCAGCGACTGTTCAGCTTCTACTTTGTCGCCAACTTTGACCAGGATCTCGGTGATTTCAACTTCATCAGCCCCGATGTCCGGTACTTTGATTTCGATAGCCATTATTCT